>Ga0255402_1111_pt1 | contig 11196 bp, 3 predicted proteins | sample ANMaggSeSYBR01D4_FD_182125 | JGI IMG/M metagenome (GOLD analysis project Ga0255402, IMG submission 182125) | Sediment cell enrichment communities from methane seep in Santa Monica Basin, California, United Staets - ANME aggregate JGI... | ecosystem: Environmental > Aquatic > Marine > Cold seeps >...
CTATTGGAGAATAATATGACCATTCAATTTAATGGACTGAGTATGGGTTTGGGTAATCTGCCGCGCCTTTCGGATGCGGAGTCGCGGTCGATAAGCGCGGAAAACCCGACGGGAGAGAAAGGAAAGGGCGGGCAGGCAACAGAAGGAACATGCTCCCTGTATGCCCGCGATCTAGGGCAGGGATGGAAAGTCTCGCCCAGCATCCACATTCCTGCCAATGAAGTGGCCACCCTGGCTGAAATTGAAGGCCCGGGCGCCATTCAGCACATCTGGATGACGGTTCACCCGGATCACTGGCGATGCTTGATCCTGCGCATGTACTGGGACGGGGAAGAAACCCCTTCCATTGAAGTGCCGCTGGGAGATTTCTTCTGCAACGGCTGGTGCGAACGCAGCAACGTAAATTCTCTGCCGGTTTCCGTCAACCCGGCGGGAGGGTTCAATTGCTACTGGGAAATGCCGTTCCGCGCTTCTGCCCGCATCACACTCGAAAATCTAACCTCATCAGAGGTCCATAACTTCTTCTACCAGGTCGATTATTCCCTGACGGATGTTCCGGATGATCGCGCATACCTGCATGCCCAATGGCGGCGGAGCAATCCGCTTCCGGTTGGCGAGGTGCATACTTTAATTGACGGCGTGCAGGGCAGGGGACATTATGTGGGCACCTATATGGCCAGAGGTGTCCATCACAACGGCTGGTGGGGAGAAGGGGAGATCAAATTCTTCATGGATGGCGACAGCGATTGGCCCACGATCTGCGGCACCGGCACAGAGGATTATTTTGGAGGTGCCTGGAATTTTGAGCAACCTGCCGGGGAATACGGAGTCTATTCAACCCCATTTTTAGGTTTTCACCAGGTGATAAAACCAGATGGGCTTTACCGGAGTCAGCAGCGTTTTGGCATGTACCGCTGGCATATCCTCGACCCTATTCGATTTAAAGAGAACCTGCGGCTAACCATTCAAGCCCTGGGGTGGGTTCATCCTGCCTGGGAGGAGGACCGCTATCTCCCTCTAATGGATGATATCGCCACAACTGCATTCTGGTACCAGGCCGAACCGCACGCTCCATTTCCCCGCGAGATCACGATGCGGGATATTGGGATCTTTTAGGATCATTGGTCCTTTCGATTGAACCAGGCGACCCTGGTGCGATCCGCCTGCGCCCGGAGGGGTAATTGATCCGAAGTGAGTAGATCATGGCGTCACCAGCATCTACAGTGTGCATTATGTGCACCTGGCATCACCGGCTCTGCAGCGGAAAATGAGAAAGATGGCTCGAAAAGCCCGTGCTACAATATTAATAATATTGTTGGATAAATATCCCACCAAAGGATATAAATGACCAAGAAAACAAAAGCACAGTTATTGGCAGAGATCGAAGACCTGCGAAATCGCCTTGCCGACCTGGGGGAGAAAGAAACTGAAGTCCATCAGAAAAATCACACAGAGAAGAGGTTAGCCCACCTCAACCTTGTGCTGCGCACTATCCGCAATGTCAACCAGCTGATCGTGCGTGAAAAAAACCGCGATGTTTTAATCCAAAAGGTTTGCGATAAACTGATCGAGACAAGGGGATATTCCACCGCCTGGATCGCTCTTGTAAATGGGTCTGATCCATCTTTTACGACCGTAGAGGCCGGGCTTGGCAAGAATTTTACTCCTCTGATGGCACAACTTAAACGCGGTGATTTGCCCGCCTGCGCTCTTTTGGCAAAAGGGAAACCTGGCGCAGTAGAGATCGGGGATCCTGCTTCTACCTGCAGCGGATGCCCCCTGACAAATGCATACGCAGATGTGGGGCGCATGACTGTTCGGCTTGAACACTCAGGAACAATTCAGGGCTATTTGTCGGTTTCGACCCCCGGCGATTTAGCGATCAATGTAGAAGAGCTTGATTTACTGCAAGAGGTGGCTGGTGATATCGCGTTCGCTTTATCCAGCATCACCACGGAGCGGAAGCGTATGTTGGCGCAGGAGAAGGTAGAACACCTTACCCTCGTACTGCGTGCCATCCGCAATGTCAACCAGCTCATCATCCGTGAGAAAAATCGCAGCGTATTGATTCATGAGATCTGCGACACTCTGATCGAGACACGCGGGTATTCCACTGCCTGGATCATGCTGCTGGACGATATTGGCGAATACATGGATAGCGCCGAATCCGGTTTAGGAAAGCACTTCACACCCCTTCTGAAAGACCTGAAACACGGAGACTTTCCTGATTGTGCCCAAAAAGCACTGGCGCAACCGGGCCCAATCGAGATCGCGGATCCATCCTCCACCTGCGCTGATTGCCCTATCACGGATGAATATTCCGATAAGGGACGTTTGACAATTCGACTGGAACATGCTGAAAAAATCTATGGAGTTCTATCGGTTTCTTTCGGGGTAGACATCACCGTCGATGAGGAGGAACTCTCTCTATTCGAGGAAGTGACTGGTGACATTGCTTTTGCCTTATACAGCATTGAAATAGAGCAGAAGAGGGGAAAAGCCGAGGAGGAACTGCAGCTGAAGGATCTGGCGTTCGAAATGTCTATTTCAGCGAACAGCATAGCAGATAGCCGGGGTGTTTTGACGCATGTGAACAAGGCTTTTCTTGATATCTGGGGCTACTCCAACAGGGAAGAGGTGATTGGCAGGCCGATCAGCGATTTTCTGAGTTTTGATGATGAGGCTGTGAAGATAATCAGTGCGCTGAATGAAACCGGAAAGTGGCTGGGAGAATTCACGGCGCTCAGGAAAGACAAAAACACCTTTGACGCACGCTCATTAGCAACCATAATCAAAGATAGATCCGGAAATGTTATCGGCTATCAGTCCGCAGTCCAGGATATCTCGCAGAAGAAGCAGGAAGAACAAAAGCTGAGGAGCAGTGAGGAGCGTTTATCAAAAGCCCAGCGTTTAGGACAATTAGGTTTTGCGGAACTTAACCTTAAAACGAATATGGTTTTACTGTCAGATGAATCTTGCAGGATTTATGGATTCAAACCGCGGGAAGGATTGTTTCCCCATGAAATTATACTGGAAGCGGTTCACCCCGATGACCGGGAAATTGTTCAGGAAAACTTTGATTCATCGATCAAAAAAGGGGATAAAGTAAGTTTGGACCACCGCATTGTTCGCCCGGATGGTGAGGTCCGATGGGTTAACAAACAGCCGGAAGCTGTTTTCGATGCGGACGGCAATATTAATAAAATGCTTGTTACTGTATTAGATATCACCGAGCGGGTGCAAGCGGAGTCTGCGCTGAGAAATAGCGAACAATTTTCGGAGGACATATTAGATGCGATCCGGGATGGGATCAGTGTGTTGGATGAAGATCTGACGATCCTGCGCGTGAACGCGTCCATAGAAGCAATGTACGCGGACCATATGCCATTGACAGGTAAGAAATGCTACCAGGTGTATCAGGGTAGAAATTCAATTTGCCCATGGTGTCCTTCAAAGCAAACACTTGAAGATGGAAAAATACATCTTGCGGTGGTTCCATATCCAAATGAGGAAAATCCCACCGGGTGGATCGAGCTGACATCGTATCCGCTTATAGATACTAACGGGAAAATTACCGGAGTGATCGAATATGTGAAGGACATTACCCTCCGCAAACAGGCACAACAAAAACTGCAAGAGAGTGCGGAATACCAGAAGACCATTTTTGAAACCACACCACTGCCAACGGCCATCATTGAAGAAGACTCGACTATCTCATCAGTAAACAAAGCATTTGAAAAAATATCCGGATATTCCAAAGAAGAATTGGAAGCCAAGATGCGCTGGCCCGAGTTCGTTGCGCCTGAGGACCTTGAAAAGATGAAAGAGTATCATCGCCAGCGGCGGATCGAACCAGACAGTACCAATAAGCAGTATGAATTCCGCTTTATCAACAGAGAGGGGAATATAAGAATTATTCTTCTCAATGTGGACATGATACCTGGCACAAAGAAAAGCGTGGCTTCTCTCCTGGATATCACTGAGCGGAAGCAGGCAGAGCAAACGTTGCGGGAGAGCGAAAACAATTACAGAAATCTGGCGGATAACACCCCGCTGTGCATTTTCACGAGAGATATAAATTTCGTTGTCACTTTCTGCAATGACGCTTACCTGAGATATCACAAAAAATCGAGAGCCGATATCCTTGGAAAATCTGTTTACGATATTTTTCTAAAAGAGACAGCTGATCAATATGTACAAAGGGACAAACAGGTCATTAAGGCAGGGAAAAAAAAGGAATATGAAAGTAATTATTTAAAGGATGGACAAATTGTTTGGGAGCAAATGATAGAAACTCCCATCAAAGACAGCAGCGGTAGGATTTACGGTGTTCTGGGAGTATTTTGGGATATAACCGACCGCAAGCGTGCGGAGCAGGAAATAAAAACCTTAGTGAACATAAGCCGCCAGGCAAGCGCCGAGACCAACCTGAAAGAACTGCTGTTTTCCATTACGGATCAGATCGTGGAAGTGATCTCTCCTGCCGAAGCTGCCTCGATATTTCTTCATGATGAAAAAAGAGAAGTGATCAAAGTTAAGGCCTGGACCGGCTTCACTGATGACGAGATAAAAGGGCTTGAATTTGCAATTGAAGGGAGCCAGGTTGGTAAACTCTTCAGCACAAAAAAACCAGTTTTGATCCATGATGTATCCAAAGCTCCCGAATTCGATCCAATAAAGGGGGCGAACATCAGAAAGATCAAATCACAAATGGCTGTTCCGCTCGTTTATAAAAAGGATATCATCGGCGTTATCTTCGCGGATAATTTAAGCAGGACACACGCCTTTTCACAAGAAAACCTCGACCTTTTGGAATCGATCGGAAATCAATTGGCCGGGGTGATTGAGCACGCGCGCCTGCTTGAAAAAGTGCGGCAAAGCGAAGAACAATACCAATCGGTTGTTGAAGATTCACCGGGGTTGATCAACAGGTTCACCCCTGACGGGACGAGTACATTCGCAAACAATGAGTACTGTAAATATTTCGGAATAAGATATGATGACCTGATTGGTATGAACATCCAAACTATAATCCCTGGTTATGGAAGGGAATCTGTTATGTCACATATCAAATCGATAACACAAGAGTCGCCGGTGAAAACACTTGAGAACGAGGTTATAAGGCATGACGGCGTGGTGCGTTGGATGCATTGGGTGGACCGCGGCTTTTTCGACGATGATGGGCGGCTAACCGGCATTCAGTCGTTCGGCCTTGATATCACTGCGAATAAACAAGTTGAGGAGGAACTGAAGAAAGAGCAGGAAAAAGCCCAAAAATACCTGGATATCGCTGAAGTGATGATCATGGCATTAAATACAGAAGGGGAGATCACCCTCATGAACCAAAAAGGTGCCGGCATCCTGGGATACCAGGTGGAAGAACTGATCGGGAAAAACTGGCATACCATCTGCGTACCTGCGGTGGACAGGGTGCAAACTAAGAGATTATATACTGAGTTCATTGCCGGAGGCGTGGGATTTGGGGATCATCATAAACAGACCATATTAAACAAAATCGGAGAAGAACGGATCATTGACTGGCACACCACACGGTTGTGGGAGTGGGTTGAGGGCAAGAAGCATGTCATCGGGTCGTTAAGTTCCGGAGAAGACATAACCGAGCAGGTGCGGGCGCAGGAGGCCATCCGGCGGGAGAAAGAAAAAGCCCAGCAATATCTGGATATCGCCGGAGTGGCATTTTTAGTGCTTAATAAGAAAGGGGAGATCACTCTCATCAACCAGAGAGGCAATCAGATCCTGGGCTATCAAGAAGGTGAACTGATCGGGGAGAACTGGTTCGAAACCTGCCTTCCAGAACGAAATAGAAAAGAAGTGAAAGGGGTATTCAGGAAATTGATGGCCGGTGATATTGAACCAGTTAAATTTTACGAGAACCTGATCCTGACCAGGTCCGGTGAGGAACGGACCGTTGCCTGGCATAACACGATCCTGCAGGATGAAAAAGGAAATAACATTGGCGCATTAGCTTCTGGAGAAGATGTTACCGAGCGTAAACAAGCGGAAGAAAGAATCGTGCGTCTTAGCCGCATCTTCGAAGATTCGCTAAATGAAATATTTCTGTTCAGCGATGATACCCTGGCATTTATTCAGGTAAATAGTGCAGCTCAGCATAATTTGGGTTATTCGATGGAAGAATTACAAAAGTTAACGCCCCTGGATATTAAACCTGAACTTACAAGCGAATTGTTTTCAAAACTGGTTGCACCTTTACGCAAAGGTGAAAAGAAAGAAATTGTTTTTGAGACTGTTCATAAACGTAAGGATCAAACTCTTTATGATGTGGAAGTGCATTTGCAACTTATGCGTTTTGAAAATAAATTCATATTCGCCGCAATAATTTTGGACATTACCAGGCGAAAACAGGCGCAGACAGACCTCGAAAACTCGATGGAAAAACTGAAACATACTATTGATGGGACAGTCCAAACCATTGCGGCTACTGTTGAAGCGCGCGACCCCTATACCGCCGGTCATCAAACGCGCATGGCTGACCTGGCTATGACCATCGCCGGCGAAATGGGTCTTGCAGTTGACCGTGTTGAAGGGATCAGAATGGCGGGTGTCATTCATGATCTGGGCAAAGTGCAGATACCAGCAGAGATCCTCAGCAAACCGGGCAAGCTCAGCGAACTTGAATTCAATCTCATAAAGACCCACCCCCGGACCGGGTTTAATCTACTTAAGAACATTGACTTTCCCTGGCCGATCGCTGAGATGGTGCTGCAGCATCATGAAAAAATAGATGGCTCTGGCTACCCGCAGGGACTCAAGGGAGGGAAAATAATGATCGAAGCCAGGATACTGGCTGTGGCGGATACAGTGGAAGCCATGTCCTCCCATCGTCCCTACCGCCCGGCATTGGGCGTTGAAAAAGCTCTCAAGCAGATCAGGGAAGATAGAGGTACGCTGTTTGATCCTGATGTGGTTGACGCTTGTTTGAAGATATTCAAGAATGGATATCAGTTCCCTGAAGATTAGGTATTAACGCTTCCTGGTCAGGAGCCAGCACATCAAGTTGGCTATTGGAACCGTATCCACATAAATTAAAGAAAAAATTATCCAACGTGTTCATTCTTAAGGTGATATACACCTGTTTTGACCGCTTAAAGGGGAAAGATATTTCACAAAATCAATACTATAATTTAAGTAATCACCATCCTTAATTAAGGGATGCGAAGCAGCGAGGATCAATGCTTTTATGTTCCAATGAACTGTTGTCCTTGAAAGGATATGCATAAGCGCGAAAACGAAAGCTCAACTATTGGTTGAACCTAGTAAGCTGAAAATATTTGTGGTTTGATTAATAATATCTGGGGCATCAATGGAAACTCTGTATTAAGCATTATATTCTCTAAGTGAAATCGAGGATGGTTGGTATTTTCGAAAAGGAAAAGGGAATATCCGGATATGAGTAACAATACTATTGTCAGACAAAGAACATATTATCGTGTATTCGTAGCCGTTGTTTTTGGTTTGATCGGATTTGGGATTAATTTCCTGAACATTGAGTTATTTAAGCACCCGAATTTTAAGGTGAGCATACTTATCGGACTGCTATTCCCAATGATTATCTCCCATGCATGGGGTTGGCGATACGGTTTGCTTTCTGCACTGGCAGGCGGTTGCCAGACCATGTGGTGGCTGTGGCGCACAGATGGCTATGGCTTTCTCTACGCAGTACCGATATTTACAATCTGGGTGATCTGGCATGGGTATTGGTCTGACTACCGCCGGAACGCAGACCGGCTGCGCTGGTTTCACTCTACCTTTGCGGTAGAGGTGCCTTTTCGTATTGCCAGCGAACTTGGTTTCTATACTATTTTTCGTTGGTTGGTCTCTTTAAACCCCCCACCATGGGCACCATCAATCACCTGGGACTATGTATCGCTGAGCTGGGTAAACATGGTAGCAGCCAAACATATCATTACATCTTACTTAATATTGTTGATCGTACATGTATTGCTGCGCATAAAGCTTGTGCGCCAATTCTTTGGGCTTAAAAAACTTCCTTCAGACCGGATTGTTAGTGACATCTATGCCGGCGTGTTGCTGACAAGTGCGCTGCTGTGGTTTGTGGATAGTGCCGCGGTTTACTTATTTTTCAACACCAGTGGACAAACCTTTTGGGAAGTGACTATTCTCAACGTCAATTCTCATGATCTGTTAATGCGGTATATATTCCTTTTTGTTTCCATAGTTACCGGTAGGTTCATTGTGCATTTATTTACCAAGCGTAATCTGGCTGAGGATGCACTACGGAATGAGCGGGATAACTTGAATAGAATTTTTGAGGCTATGGTAGATGGCGTGTATCTCGTCGACAAAGATTATGATATCCAGTATGTGAACCCTGTACTTGTAAAAGATTTTGGCCCCTATGAAGGCCGCAAGTGTTATGCCTACTTCCACGATCGGGAGGAGGTTTGTCCCTGGTGCAAGAACTCGGAAGTCTTGAAAGGGAAAATTGTTCAGTGGGAATGGTATTCTGCCAAGAACCAGCGGACGTATGACCTGATTGATACCCCATTGAGAAACCCGGATGGTAGTATTTACAAACTGGAACTCTTCCGTGATATCACCGAGCGTAAACAATCTGAGGAAAAAATTAAGAGTTTGTCAAAATTTCCCGGTGAGAACCCCAACCCGGTCCTGCGCTTCTCCAAAGAGGGCCAGATCCTGTATGCCAGTAAGAGCAGCGAACCCCTGCTGAGCAAATGGAGCAGATCAGTCGGCGAAAATGCACCCGTAAATTGGAAAAAGGATATCGCCAATGTTTATACGTCTGGCAATCTCCTGGAGATTGAAAAAGTTTATGAAGATAGGACCTTTTCATTTATCATAGCACCCATAAAAGATGCCGATTATGTCAATGCCTACGGGAGAGACATCACTGAAAGCAAACAAGCTGAAAAAGAAATACGCAGACTGAATGAAGAACTTGAGCAGCGTGTGATCGAACGCACCGCTCAACTGGAAGCTGCCAACCACGAACTCGAGAGTTTCACCTACTCCGTCTCCCACGACCTGCGCGCCCCGCTGCGCGCCATGAGCGGGTTCTCAAACATCCTGGTTGAAGAGTACGGGGAACAACTGCCCAAAGAAGCGCAGCGCTTTTTAGATATTATTGAGGATAATTCCCATAAAATGGGCAGCCTGATCGATGACCTGCTGCTCTTTTCACGTACAGGAAAGCAGGCCTTGAAAATACAAGAAATAAATTGTGCCAAAATTGTTGAACAAACCCTGTCAGCACTTCAACTTGAGCGGGAGGGCCAAGAGATCGAGGTGGTAGTCGGTAAACTGCCCGCCTGCCGAGCTGATCCGGCCTTGATCAAACAGGTGTTTATCAACCTGCTCTCGAATGCCTTCAAATTCACCAAAGGCAAGAAGAAAGCCCAGGTCGAGATCAGCAGTAAGATTATCAAAGGCGAAAAAGTGTATTTCGTCAAAGACAACGGCGTGGGCTTTGATATGCGCTATGTGGATAAGATATTCAATGTCTTCCAGCGCCTGCACAGTACGGCTGAGTTTGAAGGCACGGGTGTCGGCCTGGCGATCGTCCAGCGCATCATCACCCGCCACGGCGGAAAGGTGTGGGCTGAGGCAGAAGTGGACAAAGGCGCAATATTTTACTTTACAGTAGGAGAAAAAGATGAAAATTGAACGAGAAATTGAGATCCTTTTGGTTGAGGATAATCCCAGTGATGAAGAGCTGACCCTGCGGGCGCTGAAAAAGTATAAGCTCTCCAATGATATCTTTGTGGTGCGGGATGGGGCGGAGGCGTTGGATTACGTCTTCGGTACTGGCAAATACTCTGACAGGGATTCCAACAACCACCCAAAAGTGATCCTGCTGGACCTGAAACTGCCCAAAGTGGACGGGCTGGAAGTGCTGCGCAGGATCAAAGCGGACCCGAAAACAAAGCAGATACCGGTGGTGGTGCTCACCTCCTCCAGCGAAGAAAGTGACGTTGTGGAAAGCTACAAACTGGGAGCCAACAGCTACATTATCAAACCGGTTGATTTTAAGCAGTTCACTGAATCCATCCGTGAGCTTGGGATGTACTGGCTGCTGCTGAATGAAGCGCCGGTACAATAACATTCTCAATTGTGTGATACGTCTTATGATCGCTATGATTAGATAAAGGGTAATGATTATGTCTAAACCATTGAACCTGTTGATCCTGGAAGATAACCCGACAGACGCGGAGCTGATACTGATCGAGCTGCGCCGGGCGGGTTATAAGCCAGACTGCCGGGTAGTGGATAATGAGAAAGATTTTTCTACCCGGCTCAAACCGGATCTTGACCTGATCCTCTCTGATTACAATCTGCCCCAGTTCAACGGCCTGCAGGCGCTTCAGCTGCGCAATGAAAGCGGTTTGGATATCCCTTTCATTGTTGTGTCAGGCGAGATCGGCGAGGAACTTGCCGTGGAGTGCATGCGCGGGGGCGCTGATGATTACCTGTTCAAGGACCGCCTGGGGCGGTTGGGCTCAGCGGTGGATAATGCCCTCAGGAATAAAAAATCGCGTGACGAAAAACAACTGGCACAGCGGGAGGTGAAGTTCCTGCTGGATTTGAGCCGCCGGGCAAGCGTCGAGTCTAACCTGGAAGATCTGTTGTTTTTCATTACGGATCGGATCGTGGAGGTTATTGCTCCTTCCGAAGCTGCTTCGATCTTTCTTTATGACGAAGGAAGAAAAACCCTCAAGGTACAGGCCTGGACCGGCTTCAATGACAGCGAGATAACTGGGCTTGAATTTCCAATTGATGAAAGGCAGGTTGGCAGGATCTTCCACAACCGGGAACCAGTTCTGATCGATGATGTATCTGAAGATCCTGATTTCGAGTTGATCGATAAGCCCAGCATGCGAAAGACAAAGTCACAGATGGCTGTCCCGATCGTTTATAAAGAAGACATTATAGGCATCATATTTACAGGCAATCTGAGCAAGACAAATGCCTTCTCGCAGGAGAACCTCGACTTTTTGGGGTCAATCGGAAATCAACTGGCCGGCGTGATCGAGCATGCGCGCCTGTTCGATCGGGTGAGAGAAAGCGAGGAATACCAGAAGATCATTTTTGAGACCACATCGCTGCCAACCGGTATTATCGAAGAAGATACTACCATCTCGATGGTAAATAAAGAGTTTGAAAAACTATCCGGTTACT
>Ga0255402_1112_pt1 | contig 11154 bp, 8 predicted proteins | sample ANMaggSeSYBR01D4_FD_182125 | JGI IMG/M metagenome (GOLD analysis project Ga0255402, IMG submission 182125) | Sediment cell enrichment communities from methane seep in Santa Monica Basin, California, United Staets - ANME aggregate JGI... | ecosystem: Environmental > Aquatic > Marine > Cold seeps >...
TTAATGATGTTAATATTGATTCTTGTATTTGCATTGGGGTGTGCAAAGGAGGAATCTTTGTCTCTATCAGAGAAATTTAAAGAAATTACTTCAGGTGAATTTATTATTGATGAAGCTGGAGTATATGGAAATGTAGATGAGACAAAAGAGTTTAAAGGAAATCTTTATATTGAAGTCGACGGAGTAACACTACAAAATATAAATATTACAGGTGATCTAATCCTAGCAGAAGAAATTGGCGAAGGTGATGTTGAACTTATCGATTTGAATATTTCAAATACCGTGTTTATTTATGGTGGTGGAGAAAATTCAATAAGGTTTAAGAGGACAAAGGCGAAACATACTCTTGTATATAAGCCGCGAAAACCGGTTAGAATAGTGGTTGATAAGGAATCGAAAATTGACAGGATTACAGTTCAATCAAGTGCAATTTTAGAAGGAGATTCTTTTTCGAAAATTTCTATTGAACCAAAAGAAGAAAATACAAGTATAAACTTAATAGGAACATTTAAAGAAGTATAAGTAAAAGGAACTACTAATGTTATTACATCTGAGAAAACTAATATTGAAAATATGATTATTAATGAGCATGCTAAGAAAACGGAAATTGCTGGAGACGGAAATATTCTTAATGTTGAAGTAAATGCAGAAGAAGTGCATATTAATGTGCGAGTTGAGAATGCTTATACAAATAATAATATAAATAAAGTAATAATAAATAATGAAGAGACAAATTTAATTAGTGACATTGAAGAAATATATCATACCGTAGATACTTGGGAAGAAGGGATGCCTTGGGACTTGGAATGGGGACCAGAACCAGAAGGAGCATGGCATCCAGATTCAGGAATTCCGTGGAATCCAGAATGGGGACCCGAGCCTGATGATTTAAATTTACCTTATGAAGAAGAAAATGCGCTGGAAGAAGCAGAAGAAACAGAAGAAACAGAAGAAACAGAGATAATTATTGACACTGAAGAGATATATCATACTGCAGATACATGGGAAGTTGGAATGCCTTGGGATTTAGAATGGGGACCAGAACCAGAAGGAGCATGGCATCCAGATTCAGGAATTCCGTGGGATTCAGAATGGGGACCTGAGCCTGATGATATAGATATACCTGAAGAAGAAAATATAATAGAAGTTATTGAGTTTGAATTTATTACTTGTAATTATATTGCAACTAGTAATCCTAACACTTTAGAAATAACTGTTTCTCTAACTAAGCCAGGAACTGTCTATTATGTCTTTGAAGATTTATCTGTAATGTTTGGTTCGAAATATTTACCATCTATAGATCAAATTATGCAAGGAAATAATGCTTTAGGAAGCCCTAATCCGAAATCTAAGCCAGATACTGGAGATGACGACTTTGAATTCTTTACTGAAGCTTTTGTGCATGGAGAAATTGCGGTTGTTGAAGCTGGTATAGAATACAAGATTGTAATAAATGGACCTACATTTGCGGGAATGGAAGGAGAATCTTTTCTTGATTCACCATCTGGATTTCGTGGATCGATTGTAGCTGTTGATGAAAATGGAAATAAAATTATTAAACAGTAAAAATATTTATGTAAAAAACTGTGTCAACCGTTTTTAAAAATGTCCCAAAACAAGTGAAACATTAGCACCAATTTTTATTGGTGCTTTAATCTGTCTAAAATTAATGAATCAATAAATAATTGCCTGAGAATTTATGAGTTCTTCAAAGGGAATATCACTTTGGTACGGTTTAGAACTAACATATTTAGAAAATTCTCCCTGTTTCCACGGATGACTCATAGTAGGTACATATCTCTTTCGTAGTTTAGAAATTGGTTTAGTAAAGTCAAAATTTCTCGAAGTACGTTCATGCAAAGGAATTTCATCGAGTGTATAAACTTTCTCACCTATTGAAGTAAAATGATTACCATCAAACGCTTTAATTACAACACATGAAGTTCCTTTATGGTAATAAACAGAATGACCATTCGAATCAACTGGTTTGAAGTATTTATTGTTAAAGCGAATACTGTGCCCTGTATCAATCTTGCGATTAGCTAAAACAGCGAGTATAAGATTGATTTTTTCATCATCAGGTTGTTTTTCAAAGACAGATTTGTTATGATTAATTGCAAGAGCAAATTGATCATTGAATTTTTTTAAGTAGGATTTTAGAAATTCGTTGGCTTGCTCGATGGTGGTCACGCCTGCTAATCTTAACTCGATTGGTAGGCGTGATTGTAATGTTCCAAATAATCGTTCAACACGCCCTTTTGCTTGAGGAATGCTAGTTGTTTTAATTTCAACACCTAGTTGTTTACAAGCATAACCAAATTGAGTAAATGTGTCCTCTTCAATAGAAGGGGAATTTTTTCTTTTATATTCAAAAACAGTTCTTCTATCAGTGTAAAACATATATGGAATACCATAGTTTGTGAGAATTTGATGGAAGACATTATAGTAACCATTTAAAGTTTCTTCTTTGTCAAAATAGGCTCCTACAATAGTGCCTGTAGAATCGTCTATAGCCGCGTGTAGTTGAGTTTTAGTTGATCCAAACCACACATGAGGTGATGCATCCATTTGCAACATTTCCCCGAATAGAGCACATCTAGGCCTTCTTGGATGAGCATCTTCATAACTAATGATTTTTTCGTCAATTGTAGCAAGTTCAATTTGAGATTTTATATTTCCTTTTTCAACTTCCAGTTCAAGCTTTAATTTCTTTCTAGTAGATCTGGTAGCCATAGGAGAAATAATTCCCTCTGCCATAAGGATGTTTCTTATAGCACTAGTAGAAATTGATATATTTAATTTGGAAGGTAATAGTTCTGAGAAATGCGTAAAATTTGCATCATAGAATACTTCCTGATATAGATTGACAACAGTTTTTTTGGTATCGGCAGAGAAAGTATGATTAGGTTTTTTTCCGCGGTTACCATGAAGAAAATAACTCTTTCCACAGTTCCTATATCCTTGAATCAGACGATTGATGTGTCTTGTAGTACAATTGAGTTTCAAAGCAGCTCGCTTCTTGTTCCCGTCAGTTTCTATCAACTTCTTAATAATTTCATACTTATATTGCTCTTTCATATTTAAGTCTACCTTTCTGATAATAACCACGTATAATCGAAGTAACCAATTAGTACTTGATGATTTCTCCTCTCTTAGGAATTTTTATTTGCTATTTGGGTATATATTTTAAGCACTGTGGATTTGTTATTATTAACCTATAGCTTAGACTATCCGAGGTGACTCAAACCACAGTCCTTACTTTAACTGGCAATCAGTTAGCTAGCATTTAATGCTCTATCACGTGACTACTAGTAAGGGTACCTGTGGGATTCAAACCAGTGCAAATTTTATATGGAGGTGGTACTGTGTATCTAGTTGGAATTGATATTTCCAAGTTTAAACATGATTGCTTTATTATCACCAATCATGGCGAAGTCATCATAGACTCATTTTCCTTTAAAAATGATCGTGATGGCTTCATTAGTTTTTTGAAAGTTATTACTTCGCTTGACCAGTCTTTAGAAATAAGAATAGGCCTTGAAGCAACTGGTCACTATGGTAACAATCTTAAGGATTTCCTTTTCTCTAATGGATTGGATTTTGTAGAATTCAATCCATATCTTACTAAAAAGTTTAGTGATGCCCATTCACTTAGGAAAACGAAAACTGATAAGATTGATGCTAAGGTAATAGCCCATATGCTCACCTTTGTTGATTACAAAGCCTATACCATGGATTATACCATGGTTAAGCTTAAATCGTTAACTCGTTTGCATAGTAGACTCGTTAAAAATCATTCTTATTTTCTAGTACAACTTACAAATGTGTTAGACAATGTATTCCCTGAATTCAAGCCTTTCTTTGAGCATAAGTTCTCAAAAACAAGTTTGTTTATTCTTAAAAAGTACAAACTTCCTTCTGTCATTGCAAAGCTTGATCACTACAAGGATTTTGAAGAGCTTAGAAAACTTTCACGTGGTTCTTTTAACTACTCAAAATTCGATAAACTAGTTTATCTAGCTAAAAATACGATTGGTTCTTCTGATGAAAGCGATATCATTCAGATTGATATCATAATTGATTTAATCGATTCTCTTGAATCCAAACTCAATTCATTAGAAAAAATAATTAATGAAACAGTTGTTAAGCTTGATCCGCCAACTCTTTCTATCAAAGGTATTGGTAAACTTTCCGCTGCCGTGATAATTGCTGAATTCGGAAACTTTAATAATTTTGACTCTGATGCAAAGCTGGTTTCTTTTGCAGGCATGGATGTAAGCATTAGCCAATCGGGCAATAAATCAAGTTCTGGTAGACTTGTAAAACGTGGCTCTAAGTATTTGAGACAAACTTTGATGAATCTTATACCAGGACTTTTATTACACAATCCTACCTTGTTTCGTTTGTATTACAAGAAACGTCGAGAAGGTAAACTCCACAGAGCAGCTTCTGCCCATGTGGTCAGAAAACTCTTGAGAATTATCTATTTTCTTGAAACTAACAATATAAAATACGATCCTTCAAAATGTAGATAATCATCATTGTTGTTCTTAGGCTTCAAAATTTACAATTATTTGAGGTCTTTTTGTTATGCAATAAACTACTTATTTTATTATAAATTTTCACTTGACTTATTATAGTTAGTCACCTCGATTAATTAATACCACTTGATTCATTATTTAATAATAAATTTTCTTAACAAAAAAACTTCTGCATCGCAACAGAAGTTTTTGTATGTTTATTCTTTTAATCTTAAATATTCTCCAACACTTTCAGTAAAAAATCATATGTCCTTTGAGTTGATGAAATGCTTAGACTCTCTTTTGGCGTATGAACATCAAATAAATCAGGTCCTAATGATACCATATCGATATCGCCGATTTTTTCTTTAAGAAAACCACATTCCAGACCAGCGTGAATAGCATCTACCTTCAATTCATTATGATACATTTCCAAGTATTCCTTTTTCATCAATTCTCTGATTTCCGATTCTACCTTGAAAGGCCAAGATGGATAATCGGATTCTAAAGCCATTTCAGCACCGGTTAAATCTGAAATTATTTGAATTTTATCAGTTATATCTTTTTTCAAAGAAGCGACAGAACTTCTAACGGCATTGATAAAAACAAGCTTGTCGTCTTTTTCTTCTAAAACACCTAAATTACTTGAACTCTCCACTAAACCTTCGATTCCGGCACTCATTGTTTGAACTGCATTTGGAATCAAACTAAGTATGTTGATAATCGATTCCTTCGTTTTGTCTGCATATACAAAATCAGGTTTCTCGATTTCCTCAAATGAAACCATGATGTCAGAATCTGAAACTTCATATTCCGACTTCAATTCAAACTCGAATTTATCGATTTCGCTAACAAATTCATCTTTATCGCTTTTATCGACAACAATGATTCCGTAAGCGTTTTTAGGGATGGCATTGGGTTTATCTCCACCACTAACGTTTGATAAATCGAACTTAAGTTTATCATTCAATCTATAAAATAATCTTCCAAGAGTAACTATGGCGTTAGCTCTTCTATGATGAATTTCAACGCCAGAATGGCCACCTTTTAATCCATGTACTCTTAATCTATAAGCAGTTTCATTATCCGACTCTGTTTCCTTTATATCTAATGTAATGATACTATTGACGCCTCCAGCACAAGAAGCCAATAATACTCCTTCTTCTTCCGAATCAAGGTTGATTAAAATATCTCCAGATATGTTTTCGGAATTCAAATCCAATACTCCATCCATTCCCGTTTCCTCTGAAACAGTAAACAGGGCACTGATTTCAGGATGCTTCAAAGAAGAATCTTCCAAAATCGCCATCATCATAGCAACGGCAATTCCATTATCGCCTCCCAAAGTAGTCCCCTTTGTTTTTATAAAATCTCCTTCTATAACCAAAGGAATTGGATCTTTCTCAAAATCAAAAGTATAATCGTCATCTTTTACGCAAACCATATCTATATGCCCTTGCAAAATTACTCTTTTATGATTTTCATATCCTTTGCTAGCAGGTTTTTTGATAATGACATTCAAACAAGGTTCTTGAATAACATCTAAATTATTTTCTTTTGCAAAATCGATTAAAAAATCACTTACAGCTTTTTCGTTCCCTGATTCTCTTGGAATTCGAGTCAGCTCTTCAAAATGTTTCATCACTTCTATAGGTTTGATACCTTTAAGAATGTCCTTCATGTTATCCCTTCCTCACTAATTCATATTTATTGCTACTAAATTTTTTTATAATATCTTTGTTGATTAAGTTTAAAATCACCGAATCAGATATCATTTTTGAATCATTGATTTGAATTTTTTTTCTAGACCAAAACAAAGATGCAGTTGTTCCAGAAATAATCTCGCCAATTTCTCTCTTTGATAAACACGATTTATTATTAAAGCTTTTAATAACTTTATTTTCACTTTTATTAATTAAATTTCTTAGTAATTCTTCATCTTGTCTTTGCTTTTTTATGATTCCCAATCCTAGTAAAAAAGCTACAACTAGCGCCATAAAAAGAATTTCAACTATAATTTGCATCAAAATTCCACCTACACTTCAACAAATCTATTATTCTTTAAAATATTTAGGTACGTTCCAAATCTTTCATATAAAGGTTCGATATTAGAACCAAATTCATCTTTTAGTATTTCACAAATTTCATAAGTAGTTCTTTCACCGTCGATAGATTTCCATACCACGCTGCCATATTGATCTAAATCAATTTTCATGGTTTTTGGTGTCTTGGCAAAAAATCTTACCAATCGATCAAGAAATCCATTTCTGTCTATAATAATTTGAACATTTCCATTTTCCAACACATTCCAATTTATACTATCAACTCTTCTAGGTATTAAATCTAGAAAATTATTTTTTTCCTTAGCCATCATTTCACCTCTATAAAAATCGGGGAGTTTCCTCCCCAATAATTTAACTATTTAAATTTTTTCCCGATTGAATACGAATACAAAGAAACAACTAATGCTCCAAAGAAGAATATTGCTCCAAATTGTCCTAAATCAATTCCAAAGTTTAAATCCAATTTGATTACTGCAAATACTGCAAGCAATATACCGATTAAACCTTCACCAGCGATTAAGCCTGAAGCGTATAATATTCCCGACTCAATTTTATCTTTGATTTTAGAGGCATCAAATTTATCGTTGTTTAATTTTTTATCCAACGCACCTCTTAATAAACCACCTACCATGATTGGAGTTGATAAATGTATTGGTAAATATAGACCAATTGCAACAGGTAATACTGGTAAACCTAATAATTCAATTACTACACCGACACCAATACCAGTGTAAACTAATGCCCATGGTAAATTACCACCCATAACGCCTTCAATAACCAATCTCATTAATGTTGCTTGCGGTGCAGGTAATTCAGTAGAACCAAATCCCCATGCGCTGTTAAGCAATGTTAATATTCCACCGATTGTAACAGCTGCTGCAATCGCTCCAATAACCTCGCCAATTTGCTGTTTTCTAGGAGTTGCTCCAACTAAAAATCCTGTTTTCAAATCCTGAGAAGTATCACCAGCCATTGCAGCTATGATACAAATAATTGCACCTACTGTTAAAGTAGCAATCATTCCAGCTTGTCCACTGTTTCCAGATGCTTTAAATACAATAGCTGTAATAATCAATGTTGCAATTGTCATACCAGATACCGGGTTAGAAGATGAACCAACTAAACCAACAATTCTAGATGAAACAGTAGCAAAGAAAAATCCGAATATAGCAATCAACAACGCTCCTGTAAATCCAACTGGAATAATTGGAAGCATCACCATAGCTACAACTATAGCTAAAGTTCCTACTATAACAACTTTCATCGACATATCTTGATCAGTTCTTATAGTTGAATTTCCACCAACTCCATTAGAATAATCTTTCATAGCGTCTTTAAAAGTCTGTGCAATTAGAGGTAATGATTTAATCAAACTAAAGATACCACCGAATGCTACTGCACCAGCTCCGATATATCTAATATAATTATCCCAAATGCCCCAATATCCTAATTCACTAATTGGATCAGATGCTGGATACATAATGACGTCTCCCATTGAACCGATGTTTGAAATCAAAGGTATGAATCCAAACCATCCCAAGAGAGCTCCACCTAACATGTATGCAGAAATTTTAGGTCCGATTATAAAACCTACACCTAATAATGCAGGTGAAACGTCAGCACCTATTGCTGCATCTTTATATCCTGGAATTTCTGCTTCGATACTACTTGGAAACACTCCAAATCCACCTGAAATGAATTTATAAAGTGCACCTACTCCTAATCCGATAAAAGTAGTTTTCGCCTTGTCTCCGCCTTCTTCTCCAGCTAAAAGCACTTCAGCACATGCAGTACCTTCTGGATAAGGTAATACACCATGTTCTTTTACAATCAATGCTTTTCTTAAAGGAATCATGAATAATACTCCTAAAAGACCACCAACTAACGCGATAGCAGTAATAGTTAGTAAATCAGGCGCTCCTAAGCCCCACTCGCTTGACCAAATATATAATGCCGGTAAAGTAAATATTGCTCCTGCCGCCAAAGATTCACCAGCAGATCCAATTGTTTGTACCATATTGTTTTCTAATATTGATTCTTTTTTCATAATACCGCGAATAACACCCATAGAAATTACCGCAGCAGGAATTGACGCTGAAATCGTCATTCCGACTCTTAATCCTAGATAAGCATTAGCTGCACCAAAAACAACAGCCAAAATGATACCTAAGATGATTGATGTGATCGTAAATTCTGGCAACACACGATCAGCTGCGATAAATGGTTTGAATTCTTGTTTACTATTGTTAGTAGACATATTTAATTCCTCCATATCATCAATTATTTCTTCAAAATAGATTTCTTCTTCTTCGATAATGATGTGCACACATTATTCATTTCAAGATTCTACATTTGCTATTATAGACAGGAATTAAATAGAAATCAAGCTGTTGAAATCATACACATCACTATAATATTCAGTGGATTTTCATTAAAATAATCTGCGTAATTATTCAAAATTTTGTTGTATTTCAGCCTATCTACCGCACGGTAGATAGTTGTTTACACATATTTTTCAATTAAATAAATTTATTATTTTAATGCAGTATTAATCAACATTACCTTGTTATGGTATTTTACTATAATTTTTGAATAAAATTTTCAATTTGTTAAATTTTCTTCATAACTAATCGTTCGCATTTTTTCAAACTAATTTGATGTATAATGACTCCGGAGGAAAAAAATGACTACTAAAAATCAGATTATTAAAACTTCATTAAAACATTTTATCAATCAAGGTTATGATTACACTTCTTTGAACCAGATTGCAGAAGATGTCGGCATAAAAAAATCCTCTCTCTATTATCACTTTAAATCGAAAGATGATTTATTATTTGAGGGGATTAAATTAATAACTCAGGAATTAAGTGTTTCAATCACAAATAATATACAAACAAATAAACAAGCGCGATTAAGGCTAGAAAATTTATTCGAGAGTATTCTCGATTTTAATTCAAACATATCATTATTACTCGGAAACAATTTTAATACTCCCACGAATATCAATGCTTTTTTCCAAATGTCTTCTAATAGATACGAAAACATTTCAATTATGATCGACCAATTTTATGATGATATTATTTCAATCATCAAAGATATTATTATCACTGGTCAAGATAAAAATGAAATCAAAAAAAATATCGATATCGAGATGACTTCTATTGAAATCTTATCTAGAATTGAAGGGTTGATCACCCTGTCCAGTATTTATAAAAAATTCGATTTAAATAAAATCAGGCTGGTTTTGTACGAGAATTTATGGTCTAGTTTGCAAATTGAAGAGAAGAAAGAAACATTAAAGAAAGCCTTGGAAAATGAAGATTTAGAAGGTATGAAAACTGGAATTGAGGAATTGACAAATGCATTCCATCCAATCGCTCAGAAATTGTATCAAAAAACTGCAACTCAAGAAGGAGCTGCTGAAGAAACTGCTACTTCAGGAGATGACGATGTGGTTGATGCGGACTACGAAGTTGTTGATGAAGATTAATAGGGGACTGGCACCAGTTTTGGTGCCATTTCCTATAAGGAAGGCGGTTTAAAATGAGCAAAAGAGATTATTATGATATTTTAGGTGTTGATAAAAATGCCGACGATTCAACATTAAAAAAGTCATATAGAAAATTGGCAATGAAATATCACCCTGATAAAAATCCTGATGATAAAGAATCAGAATCAAAATTCAAGGAAATCAATGAAGCGTATGAGGTGTTGAGCGACTCTGAAAAACGCCATTTATATGATCAATTTGGCCATGCCGGTGTAAATCAAAATGCTGGAGCTGGCGGTGGTTACGGTGGATTCGGAACAGGTGGATTCGGCGGATTTGAAGATATTATAAATGAAATGTTTGGTGGCGGTGGAGCCAGTAGACGAAGAAGTGGGCCGAATAAAGGCGCAGATATTCGCGTCGACATTACTATTCCATTTAAAGACGCAGTTTTTGGTCTTTCAAAAGAGATAGAATACTATAGAACAGAAGAATGTCCGACTTGTAATGGGACAGGAGCAGAACCAGGTTCTAGTGTGAAAACTTGTCATCAATGTAATGGGGCAGGTCAAGTTCGTTATGCACAAAGAACGTTGTTTGGAGAGAGCATTTCAGTAAAAGAATGTAATGTATGCGGTGGTACAGGTGAAGTTCCTGATAAAGTTTGTCATACTTGCAAGGGTAAAAAGAAAGTTAAAAAGAAAAGAAAAGTTGAAATTAAAATTCCAGAAGGTGTCGATAACGGCTCTGTCATGACGTTAAGAGGAGAGGGAGACTTAGGTAGCAAAGGTGGTCCTCGTGGGGATGTTCATATAGTAATAAGAGTATTGGCGGATAAAGATTTCAAACGCGACGGTAATGATATCTATTATGAATTGCACATTAGTTTTGCACATGCTACTTTAGGTGGAGAAGTTAAAGTGCCGACGCTTGAAGGTAAAGTTAAGTACCCAATCGAATCTGGTACTCAAAGTGGGACAGTATTTAGATTGAAAGGCAAAGGGGTTCCCGTTTTAGATAGTTATGGCAAGGGAGACATGTATGTAAAAGTCATTGTTGATGTTCCGTCAAAATTAAGCCT
>Ga0255402_1113_pt1 | contig 10956 bp, 16 predicted proteins | sample ANMaggSeSYBR01D4_FD_182125 | JGI IMG/M metagenome (GOLD analysis project Ga0255402, IMG submission 182125) | Sediment cell enrichment communities from methane seep in Santa Monica Basin, California, United Staets - ANME aggregate JGI... | ecosystem: Environmental > Aquatic > Marine > Cold seeps >...
AAATCGTAACCGTGCTTTCTCAGTCTGTCATAATATTGTTTGTGAATTTCATCGAGCAATAATTTATGGTAAAGCCCTGGAAACATGTCCGTTTTTTGAAAAAACCAAAAAACTAACGCTGTTAATTCAAATTTAAGCACCTCTTTCTGTTCAGGGCTTTTTATCTGATAGGTCAAAAACTGATTTAGATATAAAGGACATGATGGTGCCATTGCTTTTAACAGAAAAACTAACACCTAAATTTAAAGAATGGCGTGAGGTGATGAAAAATTAAAAAATAATTTGGCGATATTTTGCTACCGCAAAATTAAAAACTTTTCATTACATCGTACAACACGGGATATCTGGTTCACGAGCTAAATAAAAATTATTTATATTTATGTGGTTTTTAGAATTTATATCAGACTTTTTTTCACATCCGTTTGTAATTGCTATTACGGTGTTTTTAATGGGAAAATATGTAGTAAATAAAATTATACCCGACAAAAAACAAAAGGTCGTAGAAGCCATTGTTACTATAAGGAATTTAATAAAAGAAGTTGAGCTTATTTACGATAGAACAGTATTTACTTTAAAAGATATTGTTAAAGATATTAAAAATGCTCAAAGTGATAAAGAAAGACAGGATGCAAAAGAACGTGCAGAACTTTTTCAAAAATCCTCAGTGGAAGATATTAATCGCATGAGTGATTTAGTAAATGATAAAATTCCTATTGAAAAATTTAAACTTGATAGTGAAATTGAAATATATTTCGACGATAAAAATCTAACTAAAATTCATAACCATTTCAATAATGAGTTTGAAAAAATTCATAACTATATTGTAATCGAGTTCCCTAAACAACATAATGATTTTCAAAAAAAATTCACCGAAATTAAAGAGCTTAATTTTGATGAATTAAAAAAGTCTGAAAAAAAATTAATTGACATAATAAGGTCTGCTAAGTCAATAAAATTTAAATCTAAATAATTTTTATTTTTAACGCTCGCTCTCCCAAATTCGGTTTGAAATTTCTGCTATTGCTCCGCAAAATTATAGCAAAAATTTCAAACCGAACTTCAGATATCCCGATTGTTGTGCAAAATACGCTTGCCACCCCTTCTGCTCCGCTCCAGGGGCACCGCGCATTTTGCACAATATGTGCGCTTACCAGCAGCGGTCAGTCAAAGTTCGCTCTTACTCGCTTCGCTCGTTGCGAGTGCACTTCGCCTAACAGCTGCTTATCCAAAATTTCTTTCCGCAAACCCTAACGGGATTTGCTCCAAGAAACTTCGGATCAAGCGCACATATTATGTGAAATAGCAAATAATTTTATACTATATGACAAAATACATATTACATGGCGGCGCAAGTAAATATGACACGGATGATAATAAAAAATTTTTTAGAGAAATAATCACGAGCTTGTCAGATTCGGCTACAATTTTAGTTGTCTGCTATATGATGGAAGGAAAAAACTGGGATGAAGTACTTGAAGCAGACAAAAAAACATTTTTAAATGTCGCGCCAAATAAAAATTTAAACCTTGTTCTTGCGGATAAACAAACAAGTGCTTTCATAGGTCAAATAAAAAACGCTGATGCAATATATATGCATGGAGGCAATACTCATGTACTAAAAGAATACTTAGACAAAATTGCGGACTTAAAAAACGTATGGAGAGGTAAGATTATTGCAGGCACTTCCGCTGGCGCACTTGTTTTAGGTGAGTACTATTACGAGAATGATGATGATACATATAACGTTGGTTTAGGTATTTTTCCTTTTAAATTGTTTTGTCATTATGACAATGAAAAATCTGACAAGCTTGATAAGTTAAAAAGTTTCGGTGATGATATTGAAGTACGTACAATAGCCGAGCAAAAATTTTTTATTATCGAGCAATAAACACGAAAATTATTTGCTACATCACATAACACGGTGTATCTGGTTACAGAAAATTTCATTATTAATTTAATAAGGTACAAAATTTTCTTCCACCCAAATTTTCATCCCTTAATTTGATGAGGGTTTGGGTGGGATTTAATAAACCAAGTGTTATCTGATAATCAAAATCATTTCGTTAAAATCGGGATGAAAACTTCAGATGACACGCACATATTAGCTGAAATATTCCTTTTCTTTTTAGGGCTATCGCCCGATTGTTTTAAATAATTTATAAATTTATTTTTTCTGTATGCAAAACAAAATCCTAATACCGAAAGGTGCCAAACCTAAAAAAACATATTCTCATGGAATATCAGTTCCACTTGGAGACAAAGAAATAATTTTTGTAACAGGGCAAATTGCAGCAAAAAATGGAGAAGCAGTTGCTCCTGGTAATATTGAAAAACAAACAGAATATGTCTTTAACGCCATTAACGATATTTTAAAAGCAGGTGGATCATCTTTAGACGATGTAGTTAAGGCGGTTATTTATGTGAAAGATGTTAAAGATTTTTCAAAAATATCTCCAATCAGAAATAAGTATTTTGAAAAATCAAAACCAGTTTCAACATTAATTGAAATGTCAAACACAGTTCATGCGGGTTGCGATATTGAAATCGATGTAATTGCTATAAAACAAAAATAAATTTAAAAATTTTTTAAAACAAGTTTTCTTATCAGAAAACAAAAGAAAAGAAATACATCAGCTAACAGCGTATATCAGGTTCGCGCTTGCCCATTCGGGCAAATGCTCACCCAAATTCTAATTTTTATCTAGGTTGTTGCTCCGCAAAATTATAACCTAGAAAAAAATTAGAACTTCTGATATACGCATATGTTGTGCAAAATACGCTTGCCACCGCTCCCTCTGGTCGCGGCACCGCGCATTTTGCACAATATGTGAAATTTCAAACCCTACCTTAATTCAGATAGACTTATATATCATTCGTAATAATTAATAATAAGTAAGATGAGTAAATTTAAAAAAATCTTTGGAAAAGATTACATAAAAGTTAAACTATCATTATTGTGGTTATTTGTAATGCTTAACTATATCTATGCAGATATTTTAACATTAATGGATTCTTCTGCCTTAAATGATATTTTGTCTGGAGCATTAGGTATTACGCCTTTGTTTTTATTTGTTGGAGCAATATTAATGGAAATCCCCATTGCAATGGTTTTTCTTTCATTAATATTAAAAAACAATATTAACAGATTGGCAAATATAATTGCAGGGATAATAAAAACTCTTGCAGTTCTCGGAAGCCTGTTTGTTGGGACACCGGCTCTTTATTATGCCTTTTTTGCGATCATAGAAATAGTTGCCACATCATATATAGTATACCTTGCATGGAAATGGTCTGAACCAAAAAGCGAATCCAAAATAATATAGACGGCAGGGTTTGAAACTCAAGGGGACGCTGCGCTTTCGCTTCACTTCGTTACGCTCACCCTCGCTTAACAAGGATTATAAGGAAAATTGCTCAACTCGCAATTTTCCCAAATTTTTCTTCCACTTCGTTCCAGAAAAACTTCTTTTATCCCTGATGTTGTGCAAAATACGCTTGCCACCCCTTCTGCTCCGCTCCAGGGGCACCGCGCATTTTGCACAATATGTGCGCTTACCAGCAGCGGTCATGCCCTGCACGCGGCCTCGCTCCGCTCGGACACGCGTACATCGCACAACAGCTGCTTATCCAAAATTGTCAGCTCATAAACTGCACTTCGTTTCGTTTCTGATCTGCCAACTTCGGATCAAGCGCACACATTATATGAAATGCAACTTTTTATATCCCATTATAAAATATAATGAATGAAATCAATTTACAACCGGTGGAAAAAATTAATAGTAACCAATTGGATGACTTGGTAAGTATTTTGAATACAGATGGAAAACTTATTGAATCTTTAGGTAACAAGAAGGAGGTCATTTCCAATGAAGAGTTTATTGCACACAACAAAAAATGGTGTAAAATAAATAAGGCAAAAATATATTCAATAATTCGTAAAACTAATGCAATAGGGTTGATTTCATTAAGTTATATTGACATTCAAAATAAGGAAGCGAGAATTGGCTATTGGATTACCAGCAAACATTGGGGCAAAGGATATACCACCGAAGCCTTCAAACAAGTGATAGATATTGCAAAAGAAAATGACATCGAATCTGTCTCTTGTACAATCTCCAAAGAAAACCAAAGTTCAAAGGCAATATGGCAAAAATTCAAAGCAAAATTTAAAGAAAAAGATGGTAAAATTTTTCCACTGATTAAAATAGCTTAAAAAATAGAAAGTTGCACATCACATAACAACGCGATAAGCGGCTACGGAAAAATATCTTTATGAATAATAATTAGGAGTATACTTTTCTTCCAACCCAAATTTTGATTTAATAATAATTTTAAATAGGAGAAATCAAAACTTCGCTTGATCGGTAAACGTTAAGCGAAATTTAAATTATCTTTTTTTATTTTATGAAAAATGTCATTATTTTCGATATAGGCGGGGTCCTAAGGATCTATAATAATAATTCTTTTAACGATTGGCTAAAGAATACGTTTAATATAACAAAAGACGTTAGGTCTATCTGGAAAAAATGGCAAAAATTATTGCTTACCGATAAAATCGACGAACATGAATTTTATTCCGACTTATTGAAAGAACTGGACATTTCCGGGTCTGAATTATCCGAAGAACAATTTTACAAAAAACTATTTGAAGATTATATAAAAGATGATAAGCAAATTTTTAAGTTTATTGAAAATAATCTATATCAAAAATATAAACTTTACATCTTTTCCAACTTCAGCAAAATTGAAATTAGAAAATTTAGAGAAAAAATTGATTTTGAAAAATTTTTTGACAAGTGTATTTACTCATGCGACATTAAAACTATCAAGCCGGATATTGAATTTTTTAAAAAGGCCTTAGCCCTTATTGGCCACCGGGGAAATGAATGTATATTCTTTGATGATCAACTAAAAAACAAGAAAAATTCAGAAAAAATTGGAATAAAATATATTCAGTACCTTAATTACGACCAATTTGTAAAAGATTTTAATAAGCTAAAACTAAAATAAAAAATATGAATACTGAAAAACCGCCACAACTAAGCTCTAAGCCTAAAAAGGCTCAAGCTAAAATAAAAGAACCGGCAAATAACCCCGACACAAATTCAGCAGAACAAAAACAAAATTCAGCATATCTTAATTTTACTGATGATGAAAAAAATGAAATAGTGCGAAAAATCACTGAAGATTATGTGGCGAAAGGTTTTGATACAAAAAATCATCCATTAAATTTTCCCGCCGAGCAAATAGATATCGGGGGTTGGGCTTGTGAATATCCGCAACATTTTAAAACCGAAAGGCTAATAGAGATCGCTTTAAAGATCCCGGATTTAGCTCCGGAGTTAACAAAAAAAATAGCAGAGAGAAAAGAATACGATCAAGTAATAAAAATTTTAAAACATTATATAGATGGTCCAAGATTTGACCATTGCGTTGTAGAAATTGAATCAAGCCTGAAAGATGACGAGCAGGAGGATAAGGTGCTCATGAAGCTTTCTGACGTAATGGCAGAAGACGAAAAAACCGAAAGAGTTGAGTTTGAAAAATTTTCCAAGCATATGTTTGATAGACCGGAAGCAGCTGCCAGAGACACACAAACTTATTTAAAATATTTAAAAATCAATGATGAGCTGGCCAAAAAATTACTTGATAAAAAATCACTACTATTGATTGGCGGCGGTATCGCGCCTATCAAGGATGAACTTTTAAATAAAAAAATTGATTGCGAAATTACAAACATTGAACCGCTCTTAGAGGATGAGCACAAAGGAAATTCCGATCACCCAATACCGAAAAATTTTTATGATGTTGATATGGAAAAATTAGAAAAATACGATGAAGTATGGTCGGCAAATAATTCCTTGCCGACTTACGCTTTTAACCCCGAACAAGTTAGAACTTTTTACCAAAGAGCATTGAGTACTGTTTCCCAGGGCGGACATTTAAGGATTTTACCTGTTTCCGGCTTCAAGGACGCTATAACACCCGCCATGAGATTAAATAGAATTCCTACCAACAACGAGTCAATTCAATGCTTTGAACTATTAAAACAACGGCCAGATCTGTTCGCAGTAGAAGAATTTGAAACACCGCCAATTAAAGTATCCGGCCCCGCATTCAAAAAATGGCGCACCATGGAAGGAGTGGATATAAAAGTTATTGGAGATAAAGAAAAAATTGATATTTTTCTCAAAAACTTTGCTAATAAAAAATATGAATGAAAAAATATGAATGAAAAAATTCTTGAACAACAAAACACACCCGAAAATCAATTATCAATAATATCTGGTATATTAAATAAATTAGAAAATGTATATGAATGGGGAGGATCCGAAGATAAAGATGGTCTATTAACCCGCGGAGAACCTGATTATGATGCAGCAAAAGAGAATATAATCAAAATTCTTCCAAACAATAAATATGAAATTGAAAAAATCTTTAAACAAGCTTTTTTTTCTTCAGATGAAGATCCTGGTGGTGATACAATGATTCCCCTGGAAGCTGATTTTGAATATGCTAAATACGAAATATCCCAGCTAATAAAAAAATAAAAACTACCCTATTATAAAATAAAATAGTTTTAAATTCTTGTTGTTTTATAAAAACTAATCGTTATTAACTTGGATTTGATGCTGTATGACCTCGCCCTGTCCATTGTCTCCGTGATGTTGAATAGTATTTTGACCGCCCCCGGCAAAAGTAACCGCAACGCCAAAACAAAAAATCATAGTAAATAGCGCTATAAAAATGAATACTTTTTTCATAATTTATCACCTCCTTTCATAAATGCTTTGTTTAAGTCTTTTTTTATTATAACAAAATTATACATAATCGCATAGTTAAAATTTTTTTCTAAAACATATGAAAAAATCTAAAAATGAACAGGTGCAAAATTTTCTTGAAGAAATTGAGATGCTTAATGCTGAAAAATACAACATCTTGCAAAAATTACGCGGAGTGGTTTTCAAAATTTATCCAAAAACTAACGAAAAAATGATGTATGGCGGGATTATGTTTTCTCTTAAAGATGATTTTGGCGGTATTTTTGTACGAAAAAACCATGTTTCTTTTGAGTTTATCAATGGATTTAAAATGAAAGATCCTGATAAATTATTGGAAGGCACCGAGAAGCTCCGTCGTCATTTAAAGATCAAATCTTTATCGGATATCAAAAACAAAAAAATAGATTTCTTTGTCAAACAAGCTGTATAATTAAATAAAAGGTAGTCATATACGAATAATTATAATTACGAATATTAAAATTATGAAATTATCTAATGACGCAAAACTTGGCATTTTAACCGCGATCTGTATGTTGGGCAGTACTGTGGTGTTTAAAAATATTCTTCATATCAAACCGCCATTTATGGCAAACTATGGAGTTGTGGGAATATTTATACTATATATAATTATAAAATATTCTATAGAAGAATCTAAAAGTGACCCCTTGTATCGAGGCAAGCCAATAGCTCTATATTATGGTCTGGCAATGATATTTGTAACCGTAGCCACGATAATATTGCATATGTTTTTTTAATTATTAACATAACAACTATGGAAACTAAAATAAAAAAATACAAGGTGAATGGCGAAGCCAGAGAGGGTGCCCTGGGGTACAAAAGATGTCAAAGTTGTGGGATGCCTCTTAAAAAAGACCCCAAAGGAGGCGGAACAAACTCTGACGGCACAAAAAATAATATGTATTGCAGTTATTGTTTTGCCAATGGCGAATTTTTACAGCCAAACATAACTCTGGAGGAAATGAAAATTTTGATAAAAGAAAAAATGAAAGAAATGGGCATGCCTGGTTTTATAGCGAAATTGCTAACTATGGGAACATCAAAACTTGAGCGTTGGAAAAAATAATAAAACTTTACAAAAAAGATAAAATTGTGCTAATATTTATTAGTAATTTTGCTTAATAATTAATAAAATTAAAAAAAGTATGAACAAAAAAATTCTAGCCATTGCCTGTTTGGTAATGATCACAACAACCTTAAGTGGTTGTAATTTGTTAGGAGGAGACAAGAATAAGGAGACAACAAAGAAGAATACTAGCGCGGAGCAAAACCAGGAAAGTGAAAAAAGTGATAAAAAAAACAACAAAGACGGAAATTATTTTGAAACAATGAAGGATCTGATGGCGCGGGGAAAAAGTATGAAATGTACCTACGCGCAACAAGTTGACAGTGAAAATACAGCTAATGGTGTTGTTTATATGGCTGATGGAAACGCACGTGTAGAAATTATAGCGAATAAAGGAACTGCTCACGAAGGGAAAATGTATTCAATTACTGATAATAAATGGGTTTATAGTTGGCCTGAAGGTTCACATAAGGGTTTCAAGATGACGCTGGAAGCATCGGAGTTGAGCGAGAAACAGGAAGAAACAGTGTCTGATCTAAGCAAGGAAATAGATTTTAAATGCAAATCATGGAAAAAAGACAATTCTAAATTCAAAGCGCCATCAAATATTGTATTTGAAGATATGAGTGAAATGATGGAAGGGTTTGAAGATATTGATTTAGAACAAACGATTAAAGACGCGGAAACTCAGGCAAATAAATTTATTTGCGATCATTGCAAAAACGCACCAGCTTCAGAGCAAGCAGAATGTTTAGGCGATGTGGTTTGCGATTGGTCTGAATAATTAGTAAGGATAATTAATAATTAATTTTAAACTTATGAAAACAATTAATTTAATAATTATTTTAGTTGTTGTAGGCTTGATTGCCTTAGGAGGCGGCTATATGCTGGGACAATCTAATAAAGATGATTCTAAAACTGTTGAAAAAACAAACGGCATTACTGAAGAAACAGAGGATGATACTGAGAACGAAGCAGGTTTAGAAACTGTAAATGACGATGTTGCAAAGCCGGACGCGGATGAAGAAAGTAATAAAGAAGATACTTTAGAAAAAAAAGAGGCTTACGCGAATGAAGAAAAAAATACTACTTCATCCAGTGAGGAAGGATTAGTTGCTTACTATCCGTTTGATGAAGACATTAAAGATTATGCAGGCAACGACATAGACGCGACCAATCACAATGCTTTTTTCGTTGATGGAAAAAAGGGCAAAGCGTTAAAATTTAACGGTAAAAATAGCTATATTCATGTGCCTTTAAACATCAATCCATCCGAAATGCCACAAATGACAATGGCTGTTTGGGTTAAAGCTGAAAAAGGCAGTGTCGTTGTTAGACAGATAATAGGTAATGACAATGATGAATATGATCGGACAATTGTTACTGATTTCAGAGGAGGCGGAAAAGGATGGTCATGCTTTGCCGGAGATGGAAGAGTCTTGGGCTATGATCCTGTTGTGGCTAACAAGTGGACATTTGTTGCAGCGGTCTACGACCAAGACGCAGGCAAGGTGAAACTGTTTGTGGATGGTTCAATCTACGAAAAAGACGGCAAAATGGTTGATAAAGGAACCGACTTTCTTCTGATTGGAGCGCGAGGATCTGTTGAGCAACAAGATCACCGCTTTAATGGTACAATTGATGAAGTAAAAATTTATGACTACGCGTTGTCTGACAAAGAGTTAAATTCTCTTTATAAAACAGATATCGCGCGGCCTGTTTTAGAATAAATTTTAGTTTTTTGTTCTCTGTCGCTTATTTAGCGATATTTTTCAATAATAAAATCCCTGTACATACTACAGGGATTTTATATATTAATATCAATTAAAATAAAATGTTTAGACGGTGTTGCTTTGATATAATTATTAATGTTAATATTAAAATATGATAAAAAAAGGACTAACACTAAAAAAATTACCGCGAAAAATATTATTTTCTTTTATTATATTACTAATTCTCTTGTTTTGCGGAATTAGCTGGCTTTTTATTGAACCAAAAATATTAACCGTAAAAAAATATACGCTAAAATACAATGATCTACCTAGTTCATTTAACGGGTACAAAATCGCTTTTATTGCCGACATCCATGCCGGTGATTTTTATTCGCTTGAACAGCTAAAAAAATTAATAGAAAAAACTAAAAAATTAAACCCGGACCTGGTAATTTTAGGCGGTGATTATGTATATAATTATCAAGGAAACATAGACGACATTATGAAGCCCTTAGCCGGCATAAACGCTCCAGACGGCATTATCGGCGTAGCCGGCAACCATGATCATATGGATTCAATTGATCCGATTACGGCCTCAATGCGTAAAAACAATATAGCTGTTATCAATAACTCAAAAAAAACCATAGCTAAGGACGGCGATATAATAAGCATACTGGGCGTTGATGATATATGGTTTGTTGAACCAAAAACCGAAAAAGTACTAAGCAATATTAAGCCGGAAAACTTTACTATTTTAGTTAGCCATAATCCGGATTTCTTTATTGGCAATAGTTTTGATAAAAAAATTGATCTTGGATTGTCCGGCCATACTCATGGCGGCCAGGTTACCTTCTTTGGACTTTTTGCTCCATATGTCCCGATCGAAAGTAGTCATAAATACCGAACCGGCTTATTTCACGAGCCGGAAATGGACTTGATTGTTAGTAACGGCATTGGCACGGTTATGCTGCCAATAAGATTTTTTGCCCCACCACAAATTGTTTTAATAGAGCTTAACAATTAACGAAATTAACCGTTAACAATTAACCTTTAACAGTTAACTTTTAATAAAAATATTCTTTCTCTTTGTCATCCTGGGGCTCTGATGGAGCGAAGCTGCATCGGAGAACCCGGGATCCAGAAGAGAGCCGTACCAGTAAATATAATTTAATAAACATTATTTAATCCCACGAATTATCATCAATGGATCTTTAATATTCCTTCTACGTCCTCCTGGATCCCTGGTTGCACCCCAAGGGCACTTCCGTTGGGCGCCCTGCGGGCCCCCAGGATGACAAATTATTAACAAAAATGAACGTTCATTGAACGTTCATTTTTGTTATGAAATTTAAAACACTTACTTCTTATTTTTGTTTTT
>Ga0255402_1115_pt1 | contig 10896 bp, 9 predicted proteins | sample ANMaggSeSYBR01D4_FD_182125 | JGI IMG/M metagenome (GOLD analysis project Ga0255402, IMG submission 182125) | Sediment cell enrichment communities from methane seep in Santa Monica Basin, California, United Staets - ANME aggregate JGI... | ecosystem: Environmental > Aquatic > Marine > Cold seeps >...
GGCATTCCAGAGGTGGGCAAGGAGCAAAGACCGGTGCTCTGGTATTGGCTGAGGCGGCTATGGACGAAGGCAAATATATTCAGGGGTTCGCCGAGTACGGTCCGGAAAGAATGGGCGCGCCTATGAAGGCATACAATCGCATAAGCAGTTCTCCCATCACCGTTCACTATGGCATCACCAATCCAAGTGTGGTCGCCATACTCGACACAACGCTTATTGAGAAAGTGGATGTCGCCGATGGGCTGTCTGAGGATGGCGTAATAGTGGTAAACACTTCGAAATCGCCAGCCGACATGAGGGCTATGCTGGGAATAGAAGGCGGCAGGATTTTTACCGTTGACGCCAGTAAGATTGCTCGTGATAACATTGGCAGAGATATTCCCAATACACCCATGATAGGCGCTATTTTGAAGGCAACTGGCATGATGGCGATTGACGTAGTCTCTAAAAGCATTCAGAAAAAGCTGGGAGCGAAACTCAAACCAGAGATCGTTGCGGGCAACTTGAATGCGATAAAACAGGCTTACGAGGAGGTAAAAGGCGAATGAGTGGAAACAAGGAGCGCGGTTGGAAGGAACTTCCCATTGGCGGAGTGATCCTGGAAGCGGGGAACGCCGCTGAATATGAAACGGGTTCCTGGCGGACAATGCGTCCCATCAGAGACGCGGAGAAATGTATACACTGCCTCAGATGCTGGATTTTCTGCCCGGATTCAGCCATCATAGTCGAAGATCGCAAAGTGGTGGGAATTGACCTGGAGCACTGTAAGGGATGCGGAATATGCGCCTACGAGTGCCCATCGAAGATCAACGCGATTACAATGGTGCTGGAAACCGAAGCGGGTGAATGAAACCACGCATTGCACTTCAAGGAGTGAAGGAAATGGAAAAAACGCTTGCATTGACAGGCAACGAATCAGCGGCTTATGCAATGCTTCAGATAAATCCCGACGTTGTCGCCTGTTACCCTATCACGCCGCAGACCGAGTTGATGCACAAATTCGCTCAGTTCCACGCTGACGGAAAGGTGGATACAGAACTCATACTGGTGGAGTCCGAGCACAGCGCAATGAGCGCGGTGGTGGGTGCGGCGGCGGCAGGCTGCCGATCCATGACAGCTACGTCCGCCAACGGTTTGGCGTTGATGTGGGAAATAGTTTACATAGCCTCCGGAAACAGATTGCCCATCGTTATGCCGGTTGTTAATCGCGCTCTGAGCGCGCCGATAAACATCCACTGCGATCACAGTGACAGCATGGGCGCGAGGGATTCCGGCTGGATACAGTTGTTTTCAGAGAATTGCCAGGAAGTTTACGACAACGTAATACAAGCGGTACGCATCGCTGAGTCGCCAGATGTGTTTCTGCCGATCATGGTGACGCTGGACGGCTTCGTCCTCAGTCATACTATAGAAGGCGTTGAGATGCTGGACGACGACGCTGTCAAGAATTTCATCGGCGATTATAAGCCGAACAATCCGCTTCTGGATCTGGACTCGCCGGTGACATACGGTCCGCTCGACCTGCAAAATTTCTATTTTGAGCATAAAAGACAGCAGGTAGAAGCCATGAAACACGCCAAAGACGCCATAATGAAGGTGGCTGATGAGTTTGCCGAACTCTCAGGCAGACAATACGGATATTTCGAGAAATACAAGCTGGAAGACGCCGAAGTCGCCACAGTAGTGCTGGGATCAAGCGCCGGCACAGCCAAGTATGTGGTTGACAAGCTGCGGGCTAATGGCGTAAAAGCAGGCATGTTGAAATTGCGCGCTTTCAGGCCGTTCCCGTATCAGGAAGTTGTGGACGCTCTGGGTTCCATGAAAGCTATAGCCGTCATGGACAGGTCTGATTCGTTCGGCGCGCTGGGCGGTCCTGTTTTCGCAGAGCTACGATCCGCTTTCTACGGAAAATCCGATGTTCCAATCGTGAATTACATATACGGATTGGGTGGACGCGACGTTACCGATGTGCATATTGAAAAGGTATACAGTGATCTTGGCGATATAGCGAAGTCCGGGAAAGTCGGCGAACTTGTATCCTACCTGGGTGTGAGAGAATAAGCTAAAACATCTGAGGATCACCTTTTTGAGGAGGTTAAACATAAATGCCCAGCATAAAAGAACTATCTACGAGAGAGGATCTACTTTCCGGCGGACACAGGGCATGCGCCGGGTGCGCTGGAGCCGTTGTCATGAGACAGGTGCTTCTAGCCGCCGGCAAGAACACGGTGGCAAGCTGTTCTACGGGCTGCATGGAAGTTTCCACCACGATATTCCCATACACTGCCTGGCGGATACCGTTTATCCATAACGCTTTTGAGAATTCCGCCGCGACTATGTCCGGCGTTGAAACGGCGTATACATTTCTGAAGAAGCAGGGCAAAATAGACAAGGACGTCAACTTCATCGCCTTCGGCGGAGATGGCGGCACGTATGATATTGGATTCCAGTCTCTTTCCGGAGCTATGGAGCGTGGACACAACATGCTCTACGTGTGCTACGATAATCAGGCGTACATGAACACAGGCATACAGCGTTCCAGTTCTACGCCCAAAGGCGCGGCAACCAGCACAAGCCCCGCCGGCAAGGTAATACCCGGAAAACAGCAGTTCCGAAAAGACCTGACAGCCTGCATGATAGCCCACGACATTCCCTACGTTGCCCAGGCAACTCCGAGCAATTGGAACGATCTGGTAACTAAGGTGGAAAAGGCGTTGTCCATTGATGGTCCGGCGTTCATGAATATCATCGCACCATGCCATCGAGGATGGCGATTTGAGATACCCGAAGGCATCGCGATATCGCAGTTGGCTGTGGATACCTGTTTCTGGCCGCTCTTCGAGGTCGAAAACGGCGAATGGAAGCTCAACTACAAGCCCAAAGAAAAACTCCCGCTCAAGGATTGGCTCTCAAAACAGGGAAGATTCAAGCACCTGTTCCGACCTGATAATGAGCATATAATTGACGAACTGCAAGCCGCTGTGGATAAGAGATGGAAGAATCTGCTGTGGCAGTGCGGCGAAGATCAGACAGCGTAGGATGCAGAAAAATGCTTCACGCTCATACGGACAGCCGGCGACTTCATTGCCGGCTGTCCGCGTATTAACTTCCCAGACGTACACTCTCCTGTTTTTTGTCAACGGCTCTCCTGGCTTCAGGCCTGTCCGGGTATTACCTTAACCACACCAGCGGGAAGGAATACTGGATATGAACAGATTGATAGCGACAAAGATAAGACAAATCAAGATGTCCGCCTCGCTAATCCTCCTTCTGCTCTTCTTGTTTGCCACAGCGCAAGTGCTATTCAGAGGCTATGAGTTTGCCGTCAATGACCATGCCATAGAAATTCCCTTCATCAAAAAGAACATGGACGGCGGCTTATATCCAGACGATCCAATGGTGGATACAAGAGGTAAGTTCGTTACGTTTTATACGTGGATTCCAGCGATTCTTACAATGATGACCAACAATATGGAGATCGTGTTCTTCGCGCTTCAGATGCTCGCCTTCTTTTTGGTCGCAGTGATGATTTACTATCTCGGCTTGCAGTTGTCCAACGATAGAGTCAGTGCGCTTATGGCGCTTATTCTGATATTCCCTAAAAAATTTGTGCTTGGCGGAAGCTCAATTCATATCACGAGTTTTGTGCCATCCTTTTCCATTCTTCCCATTGCTCTGCTTGCCATCTATCTGTTTCTGGACAACCGATATGTCTTCGCATACGTTATCATAGGCTTATCTTTCAATTATCACGCGCTCGTTTCACTTTACGTCTTTGGCATGTTTACGTTATATTCCGTTGTTCACGTTAGGCAGATCGGCATTAAACGTCTCGGAAAATCAATAGGGCTTTGTTTGCTATGCGCTTCGCCGGTGATAATCTGGATGCTTGCCGTGTCATCGCCAATGCCGGAGGGATGGATCAAGCTAATGCGGATTCGCTCCAGCCATCACAGCTTTCCGCTCAGTTGGAAGACACCTCTATATATTGACTATCTGCTGTTTATTGCCCTGGCTAGTTTATCTCTTCTCACGCCGCCAGAGAAAAGATACCACAGCAAAATTCTTTTTTTTGGCGCGGCGATTGCGTTGATGTGCGGAATGGGCTTAGTCTTTGCTGAGATTCTGCCCATCAAGTTTGTGATTAAAGCGCAGTTATTCCGCAGCACAAATTTCCTCACACTTTTCATGCTGATTTATCTTGCCAACTATTTTAGAAGATCATGGTCGGATTCGTCCATTCATAAGTTCGCAATAGTCGCAAGCGTTCTCATTCTCTTCTTCAAAGCCAGTTATTTCAATTATATTCTTCTGGTTTTGATCCTGTTCCTGATCGCAGAATTAAACGCCAGAAGACAAACAGCATTATCATGGAAACCCATAGCTATTGCAGTGTTCATAACATCCGTTTTGCTCTTGCGTGTTTTTGCTCCGCACAGCAGTTTCCCAAAAACCTTTAGTTTTGACCCAATAACCGACTTCATCAATAAATTTCTGGAGAACCAATGGACAGTCATGGCGATATGCAGCGCGATTCTACTGTATGTTCTGGGATATTTGATTAAACCCGGCTTCAAAAAAATCAGGGGAATCGGTATCGCGCTGGTTACAGTCTCAATATTTGCGGTGATGCTCCCTGGCGTATTTCGACATTTTCATCCGAGCGGTCGGAACAAATCCAGTTGGCGCGAAGCGCAGTTCTGGGCGAAAAACAATACGCAAAAATCCGATACTTTCATAACGCCGCCATATATGACAGGATTTCGTATCTTTTCCGAAAGACCTATCGTTGGTGAAAACAAGGACGGAACACAGCAGTATTTCGACAGCGAGTATGGAACTTTGTGGTGGGAGCGGATGAATGACCTCGGTATGGGCAAAGAATTTGACAAGCTGGATCAGGAAGGATTGGCGCGGATCGCAAACAAGTATGGAGCGAAATATATTGTTGTGCCCGCGAGCAAGGAACTGAACCTCAGAATAGCTCACCAAAACAGTGGTTATAAAATTTATCAATACGATAGCGAATAGATTTCGCGGAACGTGAATTAGTGTCCTGTTTTTCCTGTTATTTATGGAATTTTTGTGCTTGGCATAGCGATTCGATTAGGTTATAATGTAATTATCCTGTCTGCATTACATAGAATTCACTGATCGAGGGATTTTGGCGTATGGACACTGCCTCTGTGCTTCTTCATCTGGCGGGTTTGACATTCCTGCTATTCCTATCGGCTTTTTTCTCTGGATCGGAGACTGCTCTTTTTTCGTTGAGCAGGACTCAGGTGGAGAAACTCCGACAGGGAGCGGATAAAAGCGGAGTTATCGCCGCTGGCCTTCTGGATACTCCTCGCAGGTTGCTGATCACCGTTCTTGTTGGCAATATGTTCGTCAACGTAGCGTCCGCCAGCCTCGTTGCCTCTTTTGCCACTACTCTGTTAGGCAACAAGGGCGTTGGTATAGCTATCGCTGTCACCTGGGTTCTGCTGCTCATATTTGGTGAGATAACGCCGAAAACCATCGCGGTGCATAATGCTGAGAGTTTCTCAAAGCTCGTCGCGTACCCGATCCAGTTATTCTCCAGGCTGATATTTCCGCTGAGGATAATGTTGAGATTCGTGACGAATGCCCTGATGCGATTGGCGGGAGGCGATAGCATACCGATAGAGGATAGGCTCACCACTGAGGAATTTAAGGTGATGGTGGAGATTGCTGAGGAAGGCGGTTCAATAAAAGAGCAGGAAAGGGAAATGCTTAACACCATTTTCGACCTGAGAAACATCACCGCGGCTGAGATCATGGTGCCGCGAACGGAGATGATCTGCGTCTCTGAGGATTCGACCCTACAGCAGGTATTCGATCTGGCGCGAACGGTGGGACGTTCGCGGATACCTGTGTACAAGGATGACATTGACCATGTGTCGGGGATCGCTTATGTCATGGACTTTTCCATCTGGCGACATCATGATATATACGGCATGACTATTGGAGAATTCAGACGGAAATCTCAGGAAATGTGGCGTGAGGGAAAGGATACTCTGATCAGACAGCCTTTCTTCGTTCCTGAAACGAGAACAGCAATGGGGTTGTTCCAGGATTTCCATGACCGGGGCGTTCAGATGGCTATACTGCTGGACGAGTACGGCGGCACCGCCGGGCTGGTAACCATGGAAAACCTGATAGAGGAAGTGGTGGGCGAGCTTAACGATGAATATGACGCCGCCTTGAAGAGCTTCCGATCTCTGAATACGTCGGCTACAATGGTATCCGGCGGAACAAGCATAAGAAATGTGAACAAAAAACTGGGGTTAAACTTGTTGGCTGAGGATGATGAAGATATAGATACAATCGGAGGTTACGTGCTCCATCTCTTCGGTCGAGTGCCTGAAACGGGAGAGGCGTTCGTCACCGATGAACTGGAATTTATAGCCGCCGAAGTAAGCAAGCAACGCATTACCCATGTCGCTATAAGAAAACTTGACACCTGATGTTAGCGTTATGACTTTACTTCTTATCATACCTATTTTGCTTTTCTTGGTTCTGGAGGCATTTTTCTCCGGTTCGGAGACGGCGATCATCTCTGCAAGTGAGATGCGCCTGAAGGCTCTGGCTGATCGCGGCGATAGTCGGGCAAAGCTGGCAAGCCAATTACTGAAGCGACCTGAACGTTTATTGGGAACAACGCTTGTCGGAACGAATATCGCTGTCGTTGCTGGCACTAGTCTGGCTAGTGTTGTGGTTGCGTTTGTGCTGGCGCGTAGCTTTGGCGTGGAGCGCCCTGATCTTGAGACCACCGTGAATACGCTTATAATGACGCCGCTCATTCTTATCTTCGGAGAGATCCTTCCGAAATCTATATGCAGAGCCAGAGCCAATTCAATAGCTTTGGCAATTTCTCCTGTTTTGAAATGGTGTTCAGTTGCGTTTTATCCTGTAGTGAGTTCCATAACGAAGATCTCTGGTTCTATTGCTATGGTATTAAGCAACCGAAGCCGTCACAAGCGATCTACAGTGATTGAGGAATTGCGGCTACTTGCCAGACTAAGCGAGAAAGAGGGGTTGCTCAGGCCACAGCAAAGGAAGATGATTCACAGCGTATTCGATCTGGAGCGGCAGACCATCGCAAGCGTCATGGTTCCGCTGGTGGACGTTATATCCGTTGAAAAAGACATTGGTTTAGAAGAGTTGTATGACAAGGCGGCAGAGTCAGGATTCTCGCGATTTCCCGTATATGAGGACAGGATTGATAATGTTATAGGAATCATGAACGTTCTGGATGCCCTGTATTCTATAGACAAAACACCCATTATTCACGAGGATGTTATTTATCTACCGGAATCCAAGCATATTACCACATCGCTTCAGGATCTTCAGCGCAGCCATCATCCCATGGCTGTTGTGGTGGACGAATACAGCGGCATGGTGGGAATAGTCACGATAGAAGACCTGGTTGAGGAAATCGTAGGCGAAATAAGGGATGAATGGGATCAGGCGGAGGATGGGTTCGACGAGGCAACGCTGGAATGTGATGGCAGAATGGAGATAGACGAGATCAATGAGCGGTTGGGAACGGATATTCCGAAGGATGGATATGAGACCATCGCTGGCTTTGTCATCAAGCAGATGGATGGAATCCCTGAAACGGGCGAGGAGATTTCGTGGAGCAATCTGAAAATACATGTCATTGAGGCTAACAAGCGCGGCGTTTTGAGAGTGAAATTTACTATAGAAGAAAGGGACGATGATGAAGAAGTTGAAACTGGGGATCCCGAAGGGTAGCTTGCAGGATTCCACGATAAAACGATTTCGGAAGGCAGGCTATAACATTAGCATCAGCGGGCGATCCTATTTCCCCACAATTGACGACGACGAAATTGAGATCATGATCGTCAGACCGCAGGACATGGCATACCCTTATGTGCAGAAAGGCGTTTTGGACGCGGGGCTGACAGGCGAAGATTGGATCAGGGAAAGAAACGCTGATGTCGTGGAGGTCGAGGAATTCGTATATTCCAAGCAGAAATCTTTGCCTGCCAGATGGGTGCTTGCCGTGGCAGCGGATTCCGATATTCATTCAGTGAAAGATTTGCAGGGGAAAATCATCTCAACCGAATTGGTAGAGGCTTCCAAAGCATATCTGGCGGAGCATGGCGTTGAGGCTAAGGTGGATTTTTCGTATGGCGCGACGGAAGTGAAAATACCCTATCTGGCTGACGCCATAATAGAGATAACTGAGACTGGAAGTTCGCTTCGCGCTCACAACCTGAGAATAGTGGACACAATAATGGTCTCGACGACAAAGCTGATCGCCAACAAGGAGTCATGGCAAGACGAATGGAAACAAAATAAGCTGAGAAATTTGGCGATGCTGTTGAAAGGCGCGCTGGTGGCGGAGTCGAAGGTCGGCTTAAAGATGAACGTTGCCGAAAAAGACCTGAAAGCCCTTCTGGAAATCTTGCCTGCCATGCGAGCGCCTACAGTTTCTCAGTTACAGGACACCGGCTGGTGCGCCATAGAGACCGTCATAGATGAGGATGTCGTGCGCGACTTGATACCAGAACTGAAACGCGCCGGCGCGTGCGACATTATTGAGTATCCCCTGAACAAGGTAATTCCATAACGTAAGGAGACAAGATATGGCTCAAGAGGAAGTAGAAAAACAGGAAAATTCCGAAGAAGAGGCTGAAGAGCAATCGCGGATGGAACTTCCGCCAGCGAACTTTGAGAATTTTGCTTTCAATCTGTACAACGCGGCGCTCATAAATCTTGGATATCGCGATCCTGAAACGGAAAAGCTGATCCAGAACTTGCCCATGGCGCGGCATACTATAGACACACTGGGTATGATTCAGGAGAAAACTAAGGGCAATTTGACGCTGCCGGAGAGTAATCTGCTGGAAAATCTCCTGTATGAGTTGAAAATGAACTATCTGCGCGCGGCAAAAGCGGCTGAGGATGAGCCTGAAAAAGAACCCGAAGCGGAAGAAGAAACGTCAGAAGCCGAAGAAAAGCCCGAAGAAGAATCCGACGTGCAGGAAACGTAGATAGTTTTTGCTACAACGGAACGCCTGTATTTGTACAATTCGTCTATTCGTGTCATTCGTGATTTCTATTTTCGTTGGAGGGAAACGCTATGTCTCGCAAAAACAAGAATGTGACATTCAAAACGCGGATAGGGGTTGTTTCTGATACCCACATCCCCAAACAGGCGCCGCAAATGCCTGAAGAGCTTCTCGAACAGCTTGCGCACGTTGATTTTATCATCCATGCGGGGGATTTTGAAAACATTGACGCTCTCAAAGACCTCCGGCGGATAAATCGCGTGGTCGCCGTCTCTGGCAATATGGATTTGCAGAAGGTGAAAAAAGAAGTACCAAAAAGGCAAGTGTTTAACGTGGATCACTATAAGATCGGGATCATACACGGCTGGGGCGATCCGCACACCTTACCCAAAAGAATGCGGGAAGAGTTCAAGTCAGACGACGTTGACTGCGTCGTTTTCGGGCATTCCCATCAGGTCTGCAACCAGATCATTGACGGGGTGCTTATGTTCAACCCTGGCAGTCCTACAGACACCATATACGCTCATTTCAAGTCCTTTGGCATACTGGAGACATCGCCGGAAGGGATAACGGGTGAGATAATTCGGTTGGACTCGTAGCGAAGCGAGGAGGGATGGCGCATGAGCAAAGCGGTTTGCGTGTGGATGCTGGCATTTGGGCTGTTGTACGGCGGTATGAACTGCGGCGCAGAAGTTCATGAGGCGACTCATGCGGGAACGTGGTATCCGGGTACCGCCTCTGAGTTGGGCGAACTGGTTGACGGTTATCTGGCGGCGGCGGAGAAAGTTCCTGTATCCGGCAAGATTGTAGCTCTCATTGTGCCGCACGCCGGATACAGATTTAGCGGTCAGGTGGCGGCTCATGCCTACAAACAGATCGAGGGCATGGACTTCGACACTGTCGTGCTTGTGGGACCAAGCCACAACTATCGCTTCGCCGGCGTATCGGTGTATGAAAGCGGGGTCTATCGAAACCCTCTGGGCGACGTGGTGGTGGATAGCGCGACGGCAAAGCAGTTGATAGATGCAAGCGATGCCATTGTCTTCCGCCCACGAATACATATTCCTGAACATTCTCTGGAAAACCAGATTCCTTTCCTGCAAAGGGCGTTATCGGAATTCAAGATCGTCCCCGTTCTGATGCAGGATTTCTCAAAGCAGAACTGCGACATGCTTTCGACAGTACTGGCGAAGGTGTTGAAGGGCAAGAACGCGCTTTTGATCGCCAGCACGGATATGTCGCACTATCCCGTTTACGACGAGGCTGTCAAAGCGGACGAATTCACGTTGGCGGCGATAGAGACTATGGACACGGTTCTGATACGGAAACGGTTGGATGAATACTTACGGCGCGGCGTGCGCGAATTACATTGTATGTTATGCGGTAAGGGTCCGACTCTCGTGGTTATGGACACGGCGAAGAAGCTGGGCGCGGACTCTATGAAAACCTTGAAATACGCCAATTCGGGCGATGTTCCCGACGGCGGCAAAAATAGGGTGGTGGGATACATGGCTGCGATGTTATACGATTCGGGGAGTAAAGGCTCTGCGTTGGACGATCCCGTGACCGAAGAGCAACAGAAGGCGCTGCTTAAACTCGCGCGGGAATCCATTGAAACGTATCTGAAAACCAGAAAAAAAAGCCAACCCAAAATTCAGGACGAACGGCTGAAGAAAAAACAAGGGGCTTTCGTCACGCTCAGAAAACATGGCAGGCTTCGCGGCTGCATCGGTCACATAATGCCTGTTGATCCGTTGCAGGATACCATAGTGGATATGGCTGTAGCCGCCGCCACTGAGGATCCCAGATTTCCGCAGGTTTCACTCGACGAAATGAA
>Ga0255402_1117_pt1 | contig 10844 bp, 10 predicted proteins | sample ANMaggSeSYBR01D4_FD_182125 | JGI IMG/M metagenome (GOLD analysis project Ga0255402, IMG submission 182125) | Sediment cell enrichment communities from methane seep in Santa Monica Basin, California, United Staets - ANME aggregate JGI... | ecosystem: Environmental > Aquatic > Marine > Cold seeps >...
AAATCTCTCAAGGGCAAATCAGGGTTAAAAGATCATCAAAGGCAATTTCATCATTTACTCTCAAATGAACCTTATCTGAACAATTCAAACAAGAAATGATCCATTTATTTGACCAGAAAAGAGAGCTTGGATTAATCCCTTACCTGGCAAAATCAGAAAATAAAAATGCTGTTACCAAATTCGACGATGAAATTCAACTTGCATTTTTAATTGCCAATTATGATCCCGCTAGCGAACTATTCATTAAAGAAATGGAATTACTAGAAAGCCTTGAGGTGAATTTTATTGTTTCCAAAATTTATGGGATATGGAATCTGCCATCAGTCCGTCTATAGCTATGCGCAGTTTCAGCAGCGATTTATGAGACAGATTCATGAAGTTTAAAATCCACTGCGGAACCCAAGAAATAGGCGGCTCGTGCGTAGAGATCTGGACCGATACAACCCGCATCGTGGTCGATTTTGGGATGCCCTTGGTTAATCCAGATCGAACGAAGTTTAACTCCCGGGAAATCAAACATAAATCTGGGCAGGATTTAATATCTGAAGGGATCCTGTCAGATATTCAAAGTTTTTATAATGGAAGACAAATCTAAGCATTTTTTGGCTATATCGCCAACAAATCCCCGCTATCGGATCTTTTCTCCCGTTAATTGCACCGAGATTGCACCAGGACGTGAATAAAATCCAAAAACGACTCGATTTCTTTTCGATACTAATTACAAGACAGAGAGCTTGTATTTATCAAATACAAGTGTTATAACTTGTATATGAAATTGGTTTTTCAGGAGGTCTAATGTGATAGAAAACAAAATATATGCGGTTGTGACAGGAGATATTGTCGGATCGTCTAAGCTAAATATGAATGGGCAACCCAATGTTTCTAGTGTCATTCAATCTGCCGCCGCGAGAATATCTGCCCAATATCAATCCTCTGTCCACGGAGACATCGACATTTTTCGCGGAGACAGCTGGCAAATGGTAATTACAAAACCGGAATACTCTCTTAGGATTGGTTTGTTACTTCGCTCATTGCTGCTTTCTACACCAGGATTCAAGCAATTGGATACAAGATTTTCTATTGGCTTTGGATCAATCGATTACCTCCCAGAAAATAATATATCTACTGGAAATGGAGAGGCGTTCCTGCTATCAGGAACGGGACTGGAACGCTGCAAGAAACCAATCCGAATGTGTCTCAATTTTCCACAAGGATTTCGCTCATCTACTACCCGGGCGCTGAATATCATTATTCGGTTGATCGACCTGCATGTACAACACTGGACAAATAAACAAGCCGAAGCAGCCTCTGGTGTACTGATTGGATTGACTCAGAGGGAGATTGCCAATAATTGGGTCAAGGAACCGGTCACCCAACAGGCTATATCCCAGCACTTAGAAGGAGCCGGCTGGACTCAAATCAATGACAGTTTGGAGTATTTCGAATCCATACTGCCAACACTTTTCTAACCTAACAAGATCCACAAGCCTATAGACTTGTAAGGGCAATAAACAAGTACAAAGCCTTGTATCAGAGAAAGAGGAAATGATGAACGTTCAGTTTGTCCCTATTTTATTACCATTGCTATTTGCTCATCTCCTGACAGATTTTCTCATCCAGTCTGATTCAGATGTCCGTCAAAAGGACAAACCGCTGGTACTAATCAAACACGGTTTAACGGTAGGAATAATCAGCTACTTAGCTTTGGGTATTATAAACGCCTGGGATATTGTCTTAGGAGTTATGATCAGTCACACCCTTCTAGATGCTTGGAAAATAAGAACAAATAAAGGAACTAATCTCTCTCGGTTCGTTATTGATCAGGGAGCTCATATTCTCATTTTGATCCTTTTTTCATACGCTGCTTCTGGATTTAAATATCATGCTGCTACCAGCCTCTGGACAATATTTTTCGGCAAAGGATTTCTTCAAGCAATCACACTGGTTTCAGGTGGGATTCTATCAATACTTGTTGGAAGCTTTATAGTTGAGTACACATTTGAATCATTTGATTTTAAAGAAAAGAAACAAGCAAAATCTAATCCTCCAGAAAAAACCACAACGGATAATTACAAGAATTCTGGTATTGAAGATGGAGGGAAAATAATTGGTTACCTGGAACGAAGTCTGATTTTCCTCTTTATTCTCGCTGGATATCCTGCTGGTATCGGCTTTTTAATTGCAGCCAAATCAGTCTTCCGTTTTGGGGAATTAACTGACCCTTCTCGCCGCCAGCAAGCAGAATACATTATTATCGGCACCCTTCTTAGTATACTTTTTGGCACTTCTATTTCCTTTCTTACCGTCGAAATTTTACGATTTATCAAACTGATGTAACTTTTGCCTTAAACGAAAACTTGTGTAGCTTTCATTGACATGCCCCCCCAAAAACTGATCCAGAAGTTATGTTAGGATCAGTACACAAGGGAGGCAGAAAAGATGGCAAAACGCATACGATATACACCGGAGCAAATCACCACCAAATTGCGGGAAGCTGAAATATATCTCAGCCAGGGAAAACAGTGGGGCAAGCCTGCAAAACCCTGGAGGCTAGCGAGCAAACTTATTACCGCTGGCGTAGGGAATATGGGGGAATGGATGTCACCCAGGCTAGGAAGCTCAAGGAAATGGAAAAAGAGAATACCTAGTTAAAGAAGCTGGTCGCGGACCTCTCCCTAGATAATGCCATCCTCAAAGAGGTTCTGGGAAAAAAACAATTTCACCCGACAGGAAACGCAAAGCTGTACCACCCTGGAACGCTAATGGTATCATCCCTCCAGTAATCTGGAGTGATTCCAGAATCCGTGCCTGGAGGTATTCACGAGCGACATTCCCAGCCTGGATCTGGGAGCTGGCTTGGTCAACTTGTTTTTTCAAATAAGTCTTCATATACCTAATCTTCCCTCATAACTCGGATGATGTTCTCCGCGGCTCTTTCAATTTTTAGGCTGTCGAATTTTAGAGCAATCTCCTTGAGACTGGTGGAATTGATCTGTTCCAGATTCTGCAACCACAATCCCCTCAAGTAAGGCAAAGAATCTCCGCTCGGATGCAGGTATGCCAGATCAAGTAACGCCTTCTCCGGTGCAGCTACATAAGCATCTTGATCATCTCCTAGTTCTTCCAGGCTAAACGCGAAAAAGCGCTCCTTTTTAACTCTTTGGAATTGATATTTCCCCAACGGTGTTACCAATTCCTGGGGTCGACCTGAGGTTACGTTGGTGGTTACCGGGACATATTCAGGAATCAATCCATAATATGTCAGAGTTGACTGCAGACTAACGTATGAAGGACGCACCAGTTGATTGGCGATCAAAAAGGGATGCGGTCTATTTTGTTGATACGGCGGCGCCAGGGCATACAATCCCCGCCGAAGCTGGTAGACTTTGCCGGCCTTGACCCAGCGCCCTAATTGTCGTCGGACATGGACAGAATCCACATCCCCGGCCAGAAGCAGTCCTGTCCGGAAAACGGGTTCCTCCCCCACAATGCGAAGCATTTCATCAAATTCCATACGCTTAATTTGCCATTAATGGCAAATTATTGCAATGGTTTTAACTGACAGCCTGTCAGGCGCCCATGTTTTTCATCCCCAGCTTTCCCCCATTTTGAGGACAATTCTAAGCAATTTTTGGCTATATTTACATCTATTCCCTAATATCTGATCTATTCTAGCTCTGGTTGCACCGGGGTTGCACCAGGAATCATTTAAGCCTACCCAAAAAACACCCCTACCTGCTACATTTCTTGACTTTTCCCCTCTAAAAAGCCCACCACGCACCCGTAGCTCAATGGATAGGCCCTTCGTCTCCGACTTCGCTTTCGCTCAGTGTCCGCTCAGGGCAAACTCTTGACTTCGAATTGGACGGCAGGACTGAAAATCCTTTCCATGGGGGAGAGCCTGCCCTGATCCCCGCAGGGGAAGTCGAAGGGTCCGTCCTCTCTACAGAGTTGATAACAATCTGTCCATTAAGTCCATAATTTCCATCCTTTCCACCCTATTTGCACCACAATTGCACCAGAAACAGTCACCATATCAACTGGTTTGGCATCTCGTTTTCTTCTATTTTTCTGTTGTTTTATAAATAATAACTAGTCAAGAAATGTGAACCTTAAAAAATGTTGCAATCATAAAATCAGACGCCCTTATTTTTTTGCGCTAGATTACTCTTTTCTGTCTGTGACCTGCCCCCGGTCCCCCACTGCCCAATTTTAACATTTATGATAAAATACCTGCCTGTACATATGGGGGGGCAAGTCAGTCCTCAGCCAGGATGTAGGATTGGTAAAATTCATGCACTGTATGCGTTTGACGGTAAGGGAAATAAACGTCACTCCGCTGCAGAAAGCTGCTCCGGTGTATGAATGACTTTAGACACATGCCGAAGAAGGATTTCTATGAATAAAGGACTGCTTTCTACCGGGTTGATCTTGTTGTTGACACTAGCCTCTTCCTGCCACTCGATTCCTACCCTACCTCCCCCGGAATCGACGATCGGTCTTTTCGCGCCGGGTACGGCTACCGCACAACCTGAAACCCTCAAAGTCGATGAGACAGCGACTCAAAATCCCCCTTCTCCCACCTTCACACTAGAGCCGACCCTGACAGCATCCTCTACTGAAACACCTACTCACACTCCGGTTCCTTCAGTTACTCCAACAATCCCACCGACACAAACCCAATCCCCCACACCAACCCAACCCCTCAATCAGTATAGTTCCTACCTTCAAAACGTGACTCGGGAATCAATCACGATTATGTGGGAAACTCCTCTTCGCTACAGCTGGAGCAAATTACGCTATCGGCTGGTGGGTGATACAACCTGGATCGAAAAGTCCTTCTCAGAAAAAACAAAAATTCACGAAATCTCCCTTCTGGGACTTATCCCAGACACTACCTATGAATATCAAGTAAGCATGGACGGCAGCAGCCAGTGGAGTCCCTCATGGCCAGCTGTTTTTACCACTGCCCCAGATGCCAGCCAGACCTTCCGGGCAGCTGTTTACGGAGATTCCCGGACCCAACACGAGCAGCATCGTGAGGTTGTTAAATCAATAACTAAAAACGAACCCGATATCCTTCTACACACCGGAGATATCGTCGAAGAGGGGATGAATTATAAGAATTGGGACAAAGAATTTTTCCATCCCGCAGCTGATCTTATTGCCTACGTTCCCCTCTATCCAGTCATTGGAAATCATGAATACAATGGGTCGGAACGGATGTGGTATTATGATTTCTTCTCTCCTCCGGGGAACGAACAATGGTATGCCTTTACCTACGGATGCGCCAGGTTTGTCATCCTTGATTCCAATTTTAATTTCTCGCCTGGAGGCTCTCAGTATTCATGGCTGGTAGAGGAATTCCAGTCATCTGGCTATATCAATTCGAAATGGCAAATTGCGCTTTTCCATCACCCCCCTTATACCAGTGGCAGTCATCTCGGGGACGAAGTTCCAATCGCTGATTACCTGGTCCCATTGTTTGAAGCAAATGGCGTGGATATGGTTTTCTCGGGGCACAATCACCATTATGAACGCAGTATCAAGGATGGTATCTATTACATCGTTTCAGGAGGGGGAGGTGCCTACCTTTATGGTTTCCCCAATTTATCTCTCAATCCTTACTCGCAGGTTCGCAGTACCATCTATCATCACGCCACACTTGATTTCTACTGTTCGGATGATTATCTAGAATTAAATGTTTGGGATATTTCCCTCAACTTGATTGATGGTCCGGTCCTCCTGGATTCACAGATAGATGAATGACGTAGAACGTTAATCCTCTACTGCACATCGTTACCCCTTATTTAACAACTTCATCCAAGTTGAACCAATGGCATGAAACCTCAACTCGTTCATTAAAACCGTGATACCGCAACGGATCACTGATCTGTTTAGGTCTCCCGGCCGTTTGCAGGGTCGGTGGCTTTTACTTACTCCGGCAAAATTTTACCCTCCCCGTCTGGGCTGCACTGCGCCTGGGGTTATTATCCCCCGGTTCCGGAAACAATTCTGGCTCCCACTGCCCAATTTCAACATGTTATACTAACACAATAACTATAGAAAAATATAAGCTATGTATAGAAACGAATTGAAGTTTATTATCAATGCCCATCAAAAAAATTTGATGGGAAATAAATTACGCAACCTATGTCAGCGGGATTCCTTTAGTGATGCGGCTGGGGGATATTTGATTTCAAGTTTATATTTTGATGATTATCATCAAAGTGCTTTTTTTGATAAGACGAACGGGGTCAGAGATCGCAAGAAATTTAGGATTCGTGTTTACAATTATCAATCTGATGTCATCAAACTAGAAAGAAAAATCAAACGGGGAAATTTAACCGATAAATCGCACCTTCAAATCTCAAGGGAAGAATATGATCAACTGGTTCGTGGCGATGTGAGTTTTTTGAGCCATAAAGATGATGGTGTTGCGAAGGATTTTTATCTTTATTATCGGACGAAGAACTTACGCTCAAGGGTAGTAGTTGAATATCGTCGTGAAGCGTTTATCTATAAATATGGGGATGTGCGAATTTGTTTTGATACTTTGCTTAAGGCAGGGAGTTTTCAAGATGATTTGTTCTCAAATGGGCCTAGGATCTCAGTGATCCCTCCCGATCAGATTATTTTTGAAGTGAAATATACAGGATATCTCCCTGATATTATTCGAAATCTTATACAATTAAAGAACCTTCAATGGCAATCTATCTCAAAATATGCTAAGTGTTTTGTTGTTGGTTTGTAGATAAAAGGGAAGAAATATGACTTGGAACGATTTTTTTCAAAACACAGATTTTTTTACGACTGATTTATCCGTGATGTCAATTGCATATACGTTGCTTTTTTCATTTGCGTTAGGCTTGTTCATCTTTATTATCTATCGTGTCAGCTATCAGGGTGTGATGTATTCAAAGACATTCAATGTGACCTTGATCGCTATATCTATGATTACTTCATCAATTATCATGGCGATCTCGAGTAATATCATATTGTCCCTGGGTATGGTGGGTGCTTTGTCAATTGTTCGATTTCGTACGGCTATCAAAGATCCGATTGATGTAGCTTATTTATTTTGGGCAGTTGGTATAGGTATCACTAGTGGCGCAGGGCTTTGGATGTTAGCGTTGATGTCTTCTGTCTTAATTGGAATCACTTTGTTTGTATTATCCAAAATATCAGATTTGAATACGCCATATTTGTGTGTGATTTCTTATCAGACAGAAGAAACGAATGATTTGGTTTTTAAGCTGATTGAAAAGGAAGCCAAAAGGTATCGATTGAAATCAAAGGTTTTTGATGGCGAAAATTATGAGTTGACAGTTGAGATCAGAAGCAGAAAAAAAACCGATAATCTCGTAAACAAGATAGGGGGAATTAATCATGTGAATTCAGTCGCGCTGCTTGGTTACGATGGAGATTTTGCTGTTTAGGAACCATCAATGAATAAATCCATTTCTCCTTTTGCCAGGATTCTCATTGTAATTATTGGATTTGGCTTAATTGCCGGATTCATGTTTGTTATGGTTGAATTTGAAAAGAGAATCGCGGCTGAAATTGAACTCAAGCAATTGGAGATAAAAAGCCAAAATTTGTATTTCCAAAAACAGTCAAAGGTCATTATCACGGAAGTGATGTCATCAAATTCTATGACGATTTTGGATGGCTTTGGTTCAAGTTCAGATTGGATAGAATTTAATAATCCGAGCGACGAGGCCATTAACCTCAAGGATGCGGGGCTATCTACAAATATTGATGATCCCATGATGTGGGTGTTTCCAGATTTTGAGATTGGCTCAGGGGAATATAAGATTGTTTATGCTTCCGGCTTGAACGAAGCGGACGACTCTGGGATTTTGCATTTGAATTTTAAGTTAAATGCTGAAATTGGCGAAACACTTTACTTTACATCTGCCCTTGGTACGCTGATGTCTTCAATTGAACTCCCACCGCTGGATAGTGACATCTCTTACGGGGTGGATGAAGCAGGTACCTGGCTTTTCTTTAATCACCCAACGCCTAATGAAAAAAATGGCCTGGATGGTCAAGGAACACAGGACTTTAAGGTTTACATAGATTCCCCTTTGATGATCACCGAATATATGATCAATAATCGATCTGTGCTCTATGATGAGGACGGTGATTTTGTTGACTGGGTTGAATTTTTTAATAACAGTGATGAACCATTCTCTTTAGCACAGCTTTATTTTTCAGACGATAAAACTGAACTTCGAAAATGGGCGTTTCCCAATATAGTTATTGAGCCTAAATCTTATTTGGTTATTTTTGCATCTGGAAAAGACAGGGTTACTGAAAATGTGCATACCAATTTCCGTTTATCCCAATTTGAGACATTGGTGATTTCCACTCTATATAGTGAAATCCTGGTTGAATTACCGATCGATCCTTTAATTGAGGATATCTCAAGAGGAGTTAAGGATGATGAATGGGTTTATTTTTCTGAGCCTACGCCAGGTAAGGAAAACAGCACAAAAATCAGCACAACAATGGACATTACAGCAGAAAGAAATCCCGCATCAGGGATTATCATCAACGAATTTATGTCTAACAACCGATACGGCATATTGGATGCATACGGCAAGTCCAGTGACTGGATAGAGATTTACAATCCGACAGATACTGATGTATCATTAAAAGGATTTGCTCTGTCAGATGATGCTGCCGACCCATTTAGATGGCGATTCCCGGAAAGCGCCGTACTGCCTACGGGCGAATATCTGGTTGTCTTTGCAAGCGGCAATGATGAAGTAATAAACGGAGAGTACCATACCAATTTTTCTCTCAGTACAAATGATGATATGGTACTGCTGTCAGAGCCGAATGCGGCTGTTGCCGACAGTATGGTTGTCGAGCAATTACCCGGTAATGCATCCAAAGGCAGAACACCGGATGGCGAAATAGCTTATTTCTCTGTTCCCACACCCGGCAGAATAAATGACACTCGTCCGATCAATCACCTGGATTCCGAAGTTGATATCATTTTACAAGACCTTTATATTAATGAAGTCGCGGCATCCAGAATAAATCTTAACAGAGAGGGATATCAGGGACTGATAGAATATATTGAGCTTTTCAACGACGACAGCGAAGATATAAACTTATCCGGTTATTCTATATCAGTTGGTCTGGACAGTGAGTTTTTTTTTGACAATATTACTATCAAAGCAGGTAAATACTTACTGCTTCTGGCAAAAGGCGGCATACCGGCTGCCGGAGAATCAATTGTAATTAAGGATATTCGCTTAAACGGAGCCGGCGAAACAATAATTTTAAAAAACAATACCGGCATAATAATAGACTACTTAGAGACAGGCTATCTTTTAGGCGACTACAGCTTTGGCCGCGCGGCAGACAATAAATACAAAGAAGTTTTCTTTGATACAAAAACTCCGGGAAAGAAAAACAGCGACAGAGAATTTATATCAATCTGTGCTAAACCCACATTTTCTGTAAAGGGAGGTATGGTTTCCGAAAACAGCCTTGTGGTGGAACTCAATGCTGAACCAGGCACAATTATCAAATATACGACAAACGGAAATGAGCCGACATCAACATCTCTAACATACACCGAACCCATAACAATCAATGAAAACACCGTCATCATAGCCATAGCAATAAGCGGCAGCAAACTGCCCAGCGCCATAGCAAGCCGTACGTATATTTTTGATAAAACACACGATATTCCGATTATGTGTATATCCTCAGACAACTATGGTCTGTTCAGCTATGACTATGGTATCTATGCAGCCGGCAAAGGGCATACCGACTCTGAATTTCCATTCTACACTGCAAATTACTGGTGGGATGCCGAACGCACTGCATCAATTGAGTACTATGAAACTGACGGGAAACTAGCCCTTGACTTTAATGCCGGCATACAGATATTCGGAGGGTTTTCACGTGCGCTTGACCAAAAATCATTTATCATTCATATGCGTGATGGATACGGCCTTGATGAACTCTACTACCCCTTTTTTGAAGGATCTGATGTAAACATAAATAAAGATTTTATATTGCGCAACGGCGGACAGGATACGCGAACGAAAATGAAAGACTATTTTATCTCAAAGTGCGCTATAGAGGAAGGAAATCAAGACGGTATGCGCGGTCAGTCCGTAGCTGTCTATATCAACGGAGAATACTGGGGACTATATAACATAAGAGAAAGAATAAATGCAGATTATTTATCCTATCATTACAATCTTGACACTGATAATATTAATATTATTGCTGCAAACGGCGTTGCCCTGCACGGCAATAATGAAGACTGGCTTCAACTACAAGAGTTCTGTATGAATAATGATTTCACTATACAGGAAAACTACGAAAAACTGATAAATTGGATTGATATCGAAAACTTTACCGATTATATAATTTTTCAGACTTTTTTTTCAAATACCGATTCTGGCAACATTAAATTCTGGCGGGATGAATCCAAAACTATGAAATGGCGCGTATTATTTTATGATGTGGATGTATCATTACGCGATAACAGCTATCACCTCGAAATGATAAAAAAAATGTTCGGACTATCCGGCGAATATATCGGTTTTAGCCCTCATATACAAAAAGCCCTGATACAAAATCCTCAATATCAGGAATACTTTTTGCAGAGATATGCTTATTATCTTACAGAGATTTTTACAGATGAATATCTGGAAAGCGGAATTGACAAAATTGCTGATACCATGAAAAATGAAATGGTTTATCATGCACAAAGATGGAAATATTACGGCTCATATGATCAATGGCTGGAAAGTGTAGAAATTTTTAAAAACAATGCACTAGGCCGCGGCGAAATTGTTGCCGGTTTACTG
>Ga0255402_1118_pt1 | contig 10826 bp, 8 predicted proteins | sample ANMaggSeSYBR01D4_FD_182125 | JGI IMG/M metagenome (GOLD analysis project Ga0255402, IMG submission 182125) | Sediment cell enrichment communities from methane seep in Santa Monica Basin, California, United Staets - ANME aggregate JGI... | ecosystem: Environmental > Aquatic > Marine > Cold seeps >...
AACGTGGGGAAAAAGTGAAAGTCGTAGATAACTTTTCCACCGGAAAAAGAGAGAATATCAGCGATGTTCTTGACAAAATTGAATTGGTCGAAGCTGATGTGAGGGACCTGGAGACCATGCGTCGCGCAGTTGAAGGAGTTGATTTTGTTCTTCACCATGGCGCGCTGCCCTCTGTTGAGAGATCGGTGCGAGAGCCTATAATTTCTAATGAAGTAAATGTGATAGGAACGCTGAATCTACTTGTGGCTGCCAGAGATGCGGGAGTCAAGAGATTTGTATACGCCGCATCTTCCTCTGCCTATGGAAACACGCTTGTCCTCCCTAAAAAAGAAGATATAATCCCATGTCCTCTATCGCCATACGCCGTCAACAAATTGATGGGGGAACATTACTGTAGAGTATTCTACAGTGTCTATGGTCTTGAGACTGTGAGCCTGAGATACTTCAATGTTTTCGGTCCCAGGCAAGATCCCGCATCGCAATACTCAGCGGTGATCCCTATATTCATCAGCAGGATGCTCAATGACGAAGCTATCACCATATATGGCGACGGCAATCAGTCACGAGATTTTACGTATGTCCAGAATGTTGTCAATGCCAATCTTTTGGCGTGCAAGGCGCCAGATGCAGCAGGCGAGACTGTTAATATTGCCTGCGGCGATCAACTTAGTTTGAATCAACTTATTTCGGATATCGAGGAGAATTTAGGAACCAAGTCGCGCAGAATTTACACGCAACCGAGGTCAGGCGACGTCAAGCACTCTTGTGCCGACATTACTAAGGCGAAAGCGCTGCTCGGTTATGAACCTGTTGTTACCTTCAACGATGGCTTGCGGGAAACAGTGGCATGGTTCGTAAACGCTCATAAAGGAACGCTGGCTGCGGTATAAATGACACAAGCTACATAATGATAGGATCGAGAGTTTAGATGTTGAAAATAGGACCGCTAGTTGAAGATAAACCCGGGTTGCGCGATTACTGGCAGATATTCCTGCGGAGGAAGTGGTTGATCATCCTGCCGCTCATAGCCATCCCTGCTATAGCCATACCCGGTTCGGTTTTAATGACACCCGTTTATCAAGCTTCCACCACCCTCATATCGCAAGAGGTGGAGCGAGGCTCCATTCTTCGGGGCGTCGCGAACATCCCCGTGCCACGCGGGGAGGAAATGAACACTGTAAGATACAAAATAGAAACCCGTAGTTATATGAAGGACGTCGCCGATAAGGTCGGTATTGCCGAATACCTGAGAAGTATTGGCAAACCATCAACCCTTGACGACGTGGTGAGATATTTGCGGGAAATCATTACACTCCGGGCGCGCAGCAGCAAGATCATTGAAATCTTCGTCATGCATCAGAACCCGGATATGGCAAAAAACATCGCTGATACTATAGCTAATACTTATGTTAATAAAACAATGGATTGGAGACAGCAGGCGACGACCGACTCGACGAGTTTCATAAACGAGGAACTGGAAGTATATAAAAAACAGCTTAACGATGCAGAGGAGGCGTATCGGAAAGCTCAGGAGGAAGGCGTCCTTGATTCTTTAGGTGGCGAAGATAGCAGTCTGAACAAAGATTTGGCGAAGCTCAGAACCGACCGTATTGAGGTGGAAATGGATCTGCGGGAAGCCAACAACGAGCTGCAAAACGCGCGGACGCGCGCCGCCGGTAATGTCACGGAAGAAGGTTCCTCGTCAACGGTTTACACGAACCCTGAGATCGCCAGCTTGCAGGCTCGGTTGGCCGGTTTAGAAACGCAATATGCGGAGCTTTCTAGAAGCTTCACCGATCAATGGCCTGCAGTCAAGACATTGCAAGGGGAGATCATACAGGTACAGGATAAACTAGACCTGGCAAAAGCCAAATTCAGCCCCCCCCGGCAGGATATTTCGGAGCGAGTACAGTACTGGGAAGATAGGGTCAGGATGCTGTTATTCAAGCAGACGGGGTTGAATGATAAAATAAACGAATATGATAGTAAGTTACAGCAGTTGCCACAGCGTCAAATGGATCTTGGCCGTCTCGATCGTGAAAGGGTGGAAGCCGCGCGTACCTACTCAATGCTATTGAGAAGGCGGAACGAATCGGAGCTTTTACAATCATCCGAGTCACAGAATCTTGGTCGCATTGCTGAAGTTTTGGATCCGGCTATCGTGCCAGATCGCCCTGTGAAGCCTAACAAGAAGAAAATCGCCGTTCTCGCACTCGCGATGGGAATGATGATAGGCTTTGGATCGGCATTTATGCTGGAATATTTCGACCGTTCCTTTCGTTCTGTGGATGAAGCGGTGAATTATCTAGGCGTTCCTGTTCTGGCAGCTATTCCCAGACTGACTACATTTGAGTCGGAACTCAGGGAGAAGAAGAACCGGCGCGTAAAGATCGTCTGTATAGCTGTCGCGTCTCTGCTGGTGTTGAGCCTGATAGCGGATATTGTAAGCGTGGAGTTTTTCGCCAGCGAGTCTTTTTTCTTGAACATCGCCCGAAGCGGGCTTAATTTCTTAAGAAGAATCTCGTGATAATTAATGCTGGAGGCAGGATTGTTTTATCGAGTATCAAGCGTCGAATATAGGAGACAACTATGAGTGAGAAAGCCAAAATCAGGGAATTCATCCTTGAGAATTATATGATCGGTGAGTCCGAAGATGCTCTGGATAACGACGACTCTTTCCTGGACAAAGGGATCGTTGATTCCACCGGCATACTGGAAATGGTAATGTTCGTTGAGGAAACATACGATATGGAAGTCGAGGACGATGAAGTGATACCCGACAATTTTGACTCCATCAACAAACTTTGCGCATACATTAGTAAAAAAGCGGGCGAGTAGCGCCTTGTTTTTACTAAGTGAAAGGAATTTTTATGACTTCACTGAAGCAATCTCTTGACCTTGATTGTGTAGAGGAATCTGAAAGGCTTTGTAGTTTTATCAAAGAGCAGGTACTCATGCGCTATAAACGAAAGGGCGCTGTCGTGGGGTTGAGCGGCGGAATAGATTCTGCCGTGACAGCGGCTTTGTGTGTGCGATCTCTGGGAAAGGAAAGAGTCTTTGGATTAATCCTCCCGGAAAAGGAGTCAAGCCCTGATAGCAAAGAACTTGGGATAGCCTGCGCTGAGAGATTGGGCATATCCTTTGAGATAGTGGACATAACACTGCAACTCGAAGCGTTTGACCTTTATAAGGTGAGAAATCAAGTTATCAAGAAAGTATTCCCGGAGTTTGTGGAATCCTGCAAATTCAAAGTATCGGTGCCACAAGATCTCCTGGAAAGGGATCGGTTCAATTTTCGTATCCTCACAGTGCAATTGCCTAATGGGGAGTTAAAAGAGAAACGACTATCTATTAGTGATTGGTTTCAAATTTCCGCTGCTCAGAATATTAAACAGCGGACACGAATGATCAACCTCTATTATTCGGCTGAAAAACGCCATTATTTGGTTGCAGGCACGACGAACCGAACTGAGTTATTGTTGGGTTTTTATGTAAAATATGGTGATGGTGGTGTTGATATAGAACCTATATCGCATCTATATAAGACCCAGGTCTACAAATTGGGAGAATATCTAAATATACCTGAAGGAGTTCTGGAACGCCCACCGTCGCCGGACACCTACAGCTTGACCGTCAGCGATCGGGAATTCTTCTTCTGTATTCCGTATGATATTTTAGATATATTGTTCTATGCTTGGGAGAATAACACTCCCAGCGATCGCATCTGTTCGGAGGTAAACCTGACTGAGGAGCAGATCAAAAGAGCGTTCAGGGATTTCGAGTCCAAGAAAAACTCTTCATGGCACTTGCGGGAACTGCCCGGGGGAATGGGTCTATAGGCGCGTTTTCACCAAGCAGACTCCATGAGCTTTGCTCACCCATAATAATGAAAATAGGATGCGGAGTAGCAGGCTTTAGTCTGCGTCATAGGAACGCAAGCTAAAGCTTGCTACTCCACAGTTGTTGTCTATTTTTTGAGCAACCCCCTTCATAAACGGGCTGGCAGCCTTGTTCTACGCTATCCGGCTTTATTCGTGTCATTCGTTAATTCGTGCTATTCGTGATTCTATTTTCTGAGCAGTATACTGGAGTTTAGGATGTTACTCAGCGATTTTTTGCAAAACAGCGCTCAAAGATACCCGGACAAAACTGCCATCGTAGGGGCAATTTATGGGCCATCTCTGCGAGAGGACAGAAAGACGTATAAAGAGTTGGATGAAATGTCCAACAGTCTTGCCCATGCGCTGCTGGACAGAGGGCTGAAGAAGGGCGACAGGGTTGGCGTCTTTCTCGACAACTCCATTGAGTCTGCTATCGCTGTCTTTGGAATCCTGAAAGCAGGCGGAGCGTTTGTCGTTGTCAATCCACAGACCAAAGCGCAGAAACTCGCTTTCATGTTGAATAATTGCCAGGCCAGGTGTTTGATTATTGATCAGAAGTATTCCCGGCAGATTTCCACTGTCGCGGAGCAAGTTCTACCTGTAGAATCCATCATACTTTGTGGTAACGCTCAACACTCGGTGGAAGGGCTCAACCTCCAGAATATATTAGCCGAATATCCGAAAAATTCGCCGCCGAGAATATGTATTGACATTGATTTAGCTGCCATAATCTATACCTCCGGATCTACTGGAACGCCCAAAGGTGTAACTCTGACACACCTGAACATGGTCTCAGCCGCGACGTCAATAACTCAATATCTTGAGAACATCCCCTCGGATATTGTTTTGAACGTCCTTCCTCTTGCCTTTGACTATGGCTTGTATCAACTTCTTATGACGTGCAAGTTCGGCGGAACACTTGTCCTGGAAAAATCATTCATGTATCCGTATGCGGTTATAAAGAAGATCGAGCAAGAAAAAATCACAGGCTTTCCTGGTGTCCCGACTACCTTTGCGATGATGCTCCAAATTGCAGAACGGGCTGCCAGTCCGTTCAACTTCGACTCCGTAAGATATGTTACCAACACAGCCGCTGCCCTGCCATCGAAACACATTCTGCAGCTCAGGGATGTGTTTCCGAAAGCCAAAATTTACTCCATGTACGGCGTGACCGAGTGCAAGCGGGTATCGTACCTGCCACCGGAAGAACTCGACAGGCGAGCGACCTCCGTTGGAAGAGGGATGCCCAACGAGGAAGTTTACATCGTCAATGAGGACGGTAAACTGGCCAAACCCGGCGAGATAGGTGAACTGGTAGTCAGAGGCCCAAACGTCATGAAGGGATACTGGGGCTTGCCCGAGGAGACCGATAAAGTTTTACGTCCCGGGCGTTACTCCTGGGAGAAGGTTCTTTACACAGGTGACCTCTTCAAAATGGACGCAGATGGATACCTCTACTTCGTCGCGCGCAAGGACGATATTATCAAGAGCAGGGGCGAAAAAGTCAGTCCCAAAGAGGTCGAGAACGTCCTGTATGAAATCGATGGAGTGCTGGAAGCCGCAGTGGTAGGTGTGCAGGATGACATTTTGGGCGAGGCGATTAAGGCTATCATAGTTTCCAAGAACGGGTTGGTGCTTTCCGAGAAGGAGGTACGCGGACACTGTCAACGGAATCTGGAAGGTTTTATGATCCCCAAGATAATCGAGTTTGCTGCATCTTTACCGAAAACCCTTACAGGCAAAATCCGAAAAGCTGAATTGAAAGTTTAATGCTTGACATTAACACAATAGAGGATTTCTTATGAGAGTATGCACGAAATGCGTTCTGCCAGAGACCTTCCCGGGGATAAAGTTTGATCAGGAAGGCGTATGTAACTACTGCCTTCATTTCAAAGGACAGGAGAAACTCGAAGAGCAAAAAGAGAAATATAGAGCCAAGTTTGAATCGCTTCTTGAAAAGCGTCGCGGCACAGGCGACTATGACTGCCTGATGTGTTACAGCGGTGGTAAGGATAGCACTTATACCCTCCAGATACTTAAGACAAGATACGATGCCAGAGTCCTGGCTGTGACTATGGACAATGGATTTATTTCAGAGAAGGCAGTAGAAAACATACGGAACGTCGTAGAATCTCTGGGCGTTGACCACTATTCCATCAAACCTCGGTTTGACGTTCTCAGGAAGATATTTGTCGCCTGCAGTTCGGAAAACCTGTATTCCAGAAAGACATTAGAGCGGGCGAGCACCATCTGTACATCTTGCATGGGATTGGTAAAATTTATCTCCCTGCGATTGGCTATCGAAAAAGAGGTCCCATTCATAACCTACGGCTGGTCGCCCGGCCAAGCGCCAATAGCTTCCTCGGTGTTCAAAAACAATCCATCCATGATGAAAAGCATGCAAAAAGCAATAAAGGAACCAATGTCCAGCATAGTTGGGGACGCGATAGAGCCATATTTTCTGGAAGAGAGACATTTCAGCAACCCGGACAAGTTTCCATATAATATCAGCCCGCTTGCCTTTTTGCACTACAACGAAGAGAAGATATTTGAGGAAATTGAGAGGCTTGGCTGGAAGTTTCCTGATGACACTGATGCTAATTCTACCAACTGCTTACTTAATTCGTATGCAAATCTCTTGCATACAAGGCAGTTCGGTTATAATCCCTATTCTTTTGAGATGGCCGGCTTGGTGAGAGAAAATATCATTGATCGCGCGGATGCTTTGGAAAGACTTACTGAAAGAGAAAACTTTGCTGTAGTTGAAAGCGTCAAACAAAAATTGTATGGAGACCGGTGATCAGTTTACTGGTCACTCTTTTATGAGCTACATAACCCGTTTAAGCAGCAAAATTTCAAAGTATAAGCAGGACAACTACACCGAGCTTATCTCCTTCCGGCGCAGAATGTGGCCCGACCATCCCAGCCACCTGGATGAACTGCATTGGAATTGGCAGTTTCAAGATAATCCCAATAATCCAACACCGAGCCCCGAGATTTGGATTTTCAAAGACGATGGCCAAATACTGGGGCATCAAGCCGCTATTCCTGTCCTCCTCAAGGTTGGGGACGCGTACTATCGTAGTTCATGGGCTATTGACCTCATAGTTGATCCCCGTTTTCACAATAAAGGGATTGGGTATTTGCTGACAAGGGAGCTAAATAAATCTACGGCCGTTACCATGGCTCTTGGGATCAGTGATGCTGCTTATTCTATGTATAAAAAGAACGGATGGATAGATATGGGCCATGTGCCCACATTCTTCAAGATTCTTAATGCCAAGCCTTTGGTAAAAAAGAGATTACGATTTCCCGTAGTATCTGGGATTCTATCTATCTTAATAAACATTTGTCTCAAGCTCCGCGATGCTTTGCTCATCAAAAAAGTCGGGAACCACGTTCAAATAGACCAAATAGACCATTTCGACAAGCATTTTGATGAACTCTGGGAGCGTGTGTCTGACAGGTTTTCTTTGATCGCGCGGCGCGATACCAAATACCTGAACTGGAAATATGTATATCAGCCGGGCACGAACCATACAATCTTTCAGATGAGGCAAGGGGATGAAATCTCAGGTTACATTGTTCTCAAGATCCGCCACGAGGATAACAAAAGCGTTGGATATATTATTGATTTTCTGGAAGCACAGGAGCAGCTTACACCACTTATGAAGAAAGCCGTTCATTACTTCAGAAAAGAGAAGGTTAATATCATTTGGTGTTGTGTCTTGAACAAGAGAATTGAAGCGCTTATGAAAAAGTTTGGGTTCTTCCGCCGAGAATTCAATCGGCTTATGATAAAAGTGAATAATCCAAAATTGGAATTAAAAGTGCCCCGAAAGAAAGATGATTGGTTTATCACTTATGGGGATAGTGATGGGAACAGGCCATGGAACAACTGATGGTTGAGACGGCTCGAAAACATGGCAGAATACTGATGGTGGGGCATATTCTTGGGTATTATCCCACACCTATCCAAGCTCAATAGTTTTAATGATCGACTTGGCGACAAGGGATTGTGATGATGTTGTGTTACTGTGGCATCTAGCTGGAAGGTTTTGAATGTCCAAGAAAATTGTATTATTTATTATTTCTAGTTTAACAGGTGTCGGCGGAGCAGAGCGACATTTATTTGACGTAGTTCGGAAGTTGAGAACCAGCAATAAGTATGAGCCGGTAGTTTGTTGTTTACAGACGTATAGAAGTCCATTCATCACGGAGATGGAGGAGATGGGCATCCAGGTTCAAAAGATATGCGTGAATAGGAATTTTAGGGTATATGGAATGGTTGCGCTCCGGGGATTGAGACCTCTGATTTCATTTATGAAGGAAAGGAAAGTTTATATCGTTCAAAACTTTCATTTCGCGGCCGATATATACGGCACCATTGCAGCTAAGTTAGCAGGTGTGCCAGTAGTAATATCCAGCAGGCGAGACATGGGGTATTGGTTTAGTAAACGGCATCTTATGGCATATAGGTTTATAGATCGCTTCTTCGACAAGATAATAACCGTATCAAATACGCTCCAGAGAACCATACAAAATCAGGAACATGTCAGCGCCAGTAGGATCGTGACCGTATATAACGGTGTTGACCTGGAGCGATTCAGCAGAATATATGATCCAAATAGCATTAAGCGATCGCTGGGGATTCCACCATCTTGTTCCGTAGTAGGTGTAGTAGGGAATCTGCGTTCTATTAAAGGCCATAAATATCTTCTGGAAGCAATGTCTCGTATATTGGATAAAATTCCAGATGCTCGTCTCTTAATCGTGGGGAAAGAAGTTAAAGAGACGAATCTAAAAGAATTGGCGGAAGAATTGAAAATTAGTTCAAATGTTACGTTTACCGGGTATCGCACGGACATCCCCGAACTTATCAGTGTTATGGATATTGCAGTTTTACCTTCACTAAGTGAAGGCTTTTCCAACGCCTTGCTGGAATATATGACGATGTCCAAACCGATTGTGGCGACGAATGTAGGCGGGAATGCTGAAGCTGTGGTGGATCTACATACAGGGCTAATTGTTCCACCGGCTGATTCCGAAGCCTTAGCGGACGGGATCATGACACTTTTACACAACCGCAAAATGGCTGAGGATATGGGACACGCGGGAAGGAAGCGTCTCGAGGAGATGTTCTCCTTAGACAGAATGGTGCAGAAAATGGAGGACCTATATGACTCGTTGGTTACTGGCAGATAGCGGTAAGAGAGGAGCTCAATTTCTGAAAGATGATCGGAATATCAATATCTATACATAAGATAATACGCCTGATTAAACGTGTCCTATACTTCTGTGTATTTTATACAAACTTGGTACACTTCCTGCAAATAGCTATATCTGCTATCTTGGGTGGCGGTATTAGAATTTTATGTTTTCACAGAGTTATTGGTGATGATGATAAATCTAGCCAGAGGTCATACAGCGGTCATCTAACCCGATCGAAGTTTGAAAAGCTGATCAAATATCTAACAAAGCATTACAAAATCATTTCTCTGGAGGAATGTGTGCAGCTTCTGAGGGGAAATCGGCGATTGCCAACACGTTTCATCGTTATTACCTTTGATGACGGTTACGCTGACAATTTCTATCATGCTTATCCGATACTGAGCCAGTACCGGGTCCCGGCGACGTTTTTCATATCGACAGGGGCGATCGGGACAACCGACAGCTTATGGTTTCAGAGGGTTTACAACATCTTTTCGAGAACTTCTCTGGAATCCGTTACAATAGATTGGCTGGGTAAAACATTCACATGGGGCCAAGATGTAAAAGCACGATCTAAGACCATGGGGGAAGTTACTAAATCTCTGAAGGTATTATGCCCAGAAGAGAGGGAAAAAAGAATTGATGCTCTACGTGAGCTTATGGCGGTCACGACGGATAAACCTCATGAATTAGATAGAATGCTCTCATGGGAAGAAGTGATCGAAATGGACAGGGATCCATTAGTGTCCATAGGATCTCATACTGTGACCCACTCAATCTTGAGTACTATACCAGAGGAATCTGAAGTCTGGCGCGAGATATATGGATCATTATGCACAATAGAGCAAGAGCTTGGACACCGGCCCAAGTTATTCAGCGATCCCAATGGCAACGATCAAAACTTCAACAAGTTGCACGAACGGCTAGTGAACGATGCGGGGTTTATATGTGCATGTTCCCTAGCCAGCGGTCTCAATAACCATGGGACGAACATCTATAAATTAAAAAGGACATGCATAAGTTCAAATGCACTTTACAGAAACGCCTTAAATATAGCCGGCGTTGGAGATATCAGCACTTCCATAAGGAACAAGATCAGCCGTATTCTGGGTAACTCAACATGTGGGTAGATCACGTATAAAAGTGTTCAAAAGTTGAGGTGTTGATAGATAGTTTTCACATACTTTGCGTGAGAACCCAATCTCGGTTGACAAAAACACAAAATCAAGCGGGAAGACACTCAGTATGGGTTCAAAAGGGGAGTCTAATATGGCACTTACACGATCTTTTTACAGACTTCTGAAAAAGGCTATACAAAAGATTAGAAACATGATTGAATTAGGAATGTATAACGAATTCACAATAGCTGAATATTTCCGAAAACAGGGAGCACAAATTGGGGAAGAATGCAGGATATTCATACGTTCACTTGGGGATGAACCTTATTTGGTTAAGATAGGAAATAATGTCAGTATTGCCGGAGGAGTTACATTTGTAACTCACGATGGTGCTGTATGTATCTTTAGAAAAGACATCCCAGACATCCAAGTTCTTGGTCCAATAATCATTGAGGATAACTGCGTAATAGGACAGAACGCTGTTCTTTTTCCTAATATACGAATTGGACAAAACTCAATAGTTGGGGCTGGCTCTGTAGTTATCTCTGATATTCCTCCAAATACTACAGCGATGGGTGTACCTGCGCGTGCTTTTGGTTCAATTGCCAAATATAGA
>Ga0255402_1089_pt1 | contig 10801 bp, 11 predicted proteins | sample ANMaggSeSYBR01D4_FD_182125 | JGI IMG/M metagenome (GOLD analysis project Ga0255402, IMG submission 182125) | Sediment cell enrichment communities from methane seep in Santa Monica Basin, California, United Staets - ANME aggregate JGI... | ecosystem: Environmental > Aquatic > Marine > Cold seeps >...
GGAAACCCCAGGCGTTCAGCCACAGCGTCAATTATCCGCTTGTTTGCCTGATGCGGTATGCACAACGCCACGTCATCCCCTGTAAGATTGCCCGCCTCCAGCGCTTTCATTCCTGCTTCCGCCATAGCTCGGACGCCTAGCTTGAAAAGCTCTCTGCCCCGCATTTTTATGAAGTGCATTCGTTTATCCACAGTTTCATGGCTGGTAGGTCGTCTGGAGCCGCCGGCGGGCATTCCCAGCAGTCCGTAATCTGAGAAATTGCCGTCCGCCGCCAGATAAGAAGAGATAATGCCCTTGTCCTCGTTCGTCGCCTGAAGGACAGCCGCTCCTGAGGCGTCACCGAAAAGCACACAGGTGCTTCTATCCGTCCAGTCTGTAATTTTGGAGAGAGTTTCGGCAGCAACTACGAGAATAGTCCTGTATGTTCCACTTCTTATGAATTGTTCTGCCGTTACTAGACCATAAAGGAACCCGGAACAACCGGCGGATATATCGAACGCGCCGGCGTTGACTGCTCCGATGCCCTTCTGTATAAGACACGCTGTGGAAGGGAAAAGCATGTCAGCCGTCACTGTGGGTACGATGATCAAGTCAATTTCTTCGGGATCAATCGCCGCCATAGTAATAGCTTTCAGAGCCGCTTGAATTCCCAGATCTGAGCTTGCAGTATTTTCATCAGCAATGCGGCGTTCCACCATCCCGGTTCGCCTTCGTATCCATTCATCGCTGGTATCTACCATCTTTTCAAGATCGAAATTCGTTAGGATTCTTTCGGGTACATGCGCCCCCGTTCCAGTCACTGCAGCATTTAGCAAATTTGTCACCGGGTGTTTACTTCCTTTATTATTTTTATGTTTTCTTCGATTTGCTGGTTCACTTCGTGGGAGACAAACTCAGATGCCGCGCGTATAGCGTTCTTTATTGCATAGGCGTTTGATCTGCCGTGTCCAATAATACATGCCCCCCTGATTCCCAAAAGCGGCGCTCCACCGTGTTCCGAGTAATCAGCTCGCTTTTTAACTCTCCGTATCGTAGGCGCGGCCATCACAATACCCAGTTTTGCGATTTTGCTCCGGCCCAACTCCGCTTTTATCATTACAGAAATTGCCTCAACTACGCCCTCAGCGAATTTCAGGATGACATTCCCCACAAAACCGTCGCATATCACCACATCTGTCGTTCCGTTGACGATGTCTTTGCCCTCAACATTTCCCACGAAGTTGATAGGCAACCGCGCCAGAAGTGGAAGAGCACCTATTGTAACAGCGCTTCCCTTCGATTCCTCTTCACCGACGCTCAACAATCCGATACGCGGATTCTCTTTGCCTAGCACAGCTTTCGCATACACCTGTCCCATTATAGCGAATTGCGGGAAATGTTCAGGTCTGCATCCGCCTGCGTTCGCTCCCACATCGAGAAGAATAGTTGCGTCAACCGCATTAGGTATTATTGAGGCTATGGCGGGACGCGATACCCCCTTGATTTTCCCCAGAAATGCTCGCGTAGTGCCATACACCGCCGCCGTATTGCCGGCGCTCGTCATGGCATCAGCCTCACCATTCTTTAGAAGACGGGTTGTCACAGCGATGGAAGAGTCTTTTTTCTCCCGAATTGCCTGAACCGGCGATTCGTCCATCTGAACGACTTGGGACGCAGGAATGATCTCTATCTTCCCCTTGCCCAGATCATATTTGCTCAAGCTCTCGCTTATCGGCTTCTGTTGTCCAACCAGCAAAACCTCAAGATGATATTCTCTAGCGGCTAAAACAGCGCCTTCGACTACTGCGTCTGGCGCGTTATCGCCACCCATAGCATCAACAGCGATCCGCATTGGATTTATGTCTCTATTTTAGATATGCGGCGCTGGACTCCATGCTGTTCCAGCCGTTTGCCGCGAATCTGTGTACCGCTCTATTCTTCCGCTTTGTCCTTAACCACTTGACGACCTCTATAGTAACCACAGCTAGGGCAAGCTCTGTGCGGCATCTTGGTTTCGGAACATTGTGGGCAAACTCTCACCTGACGAGCGCGCAATGCATGATGGCTTCGACGCTTGTTGCGACGTGATTTGGATGTTTTTCTCTTTGGAAGAGCCAATAAACTACACCTCCAGATTACCGTTTATTTCCAGCATTTTGATAAGATCGGCGAATTTGGAAGTTTGAGTTCCCTCAACCTCCAAATTGCAATCACATTTTTCCTTGTTTAAATCTTGTCCACAGTGGGGACACAGCCCTTTACAGTCCTCGGAGCATAGAACCTTCACGGGAAGTTCCAGAAGAAAATTCTCATGAATGTCTTCTGACAAATCAATATCTCCCTCTGAATAGTATTTGATCCCTATGTCATTCAGTATGTGCTGTTCTATTTTCGGCAGAGGGCGATATTGGTTTTCTGAAGCCGCTTCCAGAATCCAATGGATAGGACAAAGACACCTGGCGCATTCCGCTTCCACAGCAACTGACGATCTGGCTTTTATGTACACTGTGTCGTCCTGTCTAAAGAGATCAAGTTTGATGGTAACAATACCTGTAAAACGTATGATCTCCGATTCCAGATCAAGCTCCTTAGCTTCGCACGTCAATTCAAAATCGCTGATACCTTTCGGAATGTCGTCAATTGCAATCTTCAATGCCCTCGCCTCCAACAACGATACTCATGAACAAACCGCCGTGACGTTATGCGAAAAAACCTTGATAAGTATAACATCCTTGAGTATTTTTGTCTAGCGAAAAAACTACTCCGACCCTATGAACTTATTGTGAACAGCCCGAACTGCGATTTCAGCATCATTTTCGTCTATCACGCATGACAGCTTTATTTCCGACGTGCTGATCATTTGTACGTTGATATTCTTTTCAGCGAGAGCCGCAAACATTTTAGCGGCTACACTGTGATGACTCTTCATCCCGATGCCCACAACAGATACTTTCGCTATTTTTTCGTCGGCGATTATGTCCGCAACGCCAAGCTCCGCTCCTATTTTCTGCACTATCTGCAAAGTTTTTTCCAGATCCGTTTTGGCGATAGTGAAAGAGATATTCGCTTTCCCATCCCTGCCGATGCCTTGCACTATCATGTCCACGCTTATTTCCGCCGATCCTACAGCCTCAAAAATTCTGTATGCGATCCCTGGTTTATCGGGAACCCCGAATATAGATATTTTCGCCTGACTATTGTCGTGAGCAACGCCTCTGACAGAAACTCCTTCCATATTTTCCACCTCTTTACCGACTAGCGTGCCGGGGGTTTCGTTGAAACTGGATCGCACATGCAGTGGCACGTCGTATTTCTTGGCATATTCGACAGCCCTTGCGTTCAGGACTTTGGCTCCCAGACTCGCCAGTTCCAGCATTTCATCGTAGGAGATCACGTCGAGTTTTTCAGCCTCGGGAACAACTCGCGGATCAGCCGTAAATACACCGTCCACATCGGTGTAAATCTCACACATTTCCGCATCCAATCCAGCCGCTAGAGCCACCGCTGACGTATCGGAGCCGCCCCGGGACAACGTGGTTATGGAATTGTCCTCCGTCATCCCCTGGAAGCCTGCCACGATCACGATCTTGCCCTTCGCCAGTTCCGCAGTGATCCGCCCCGCCTGAACATCCTTAATTCGCGCTTTACTGTGTATGTTGTCCGTTATTATGCCCGCTTGCGGACCTGTAAACGAAATGGCATCATAGCCTTGAGCGTGTATAGCCATAGCCAGAAGCGCGATGGAATGCTGTTCGCCGGTGGCGAGGAGCATATCCATTTCGCGGGCAGGCGGCGAGTCGGTTATTTCACGAACCAGCTTGATCAAATTGTCGGTCATGTCCCCTGGAGCGGAAACGACTACCACCAGATCATTGCCCTGTTCCTTAGTTTTTATCACCCGCCGAGCTACATTTTTTACCTTTTCGCTGTCGGCGACTGACGAACCGCCGTATTTTTGCACGATCAACGCCAAAATCCAGTTCCTCCTTTTTGAAAATCTTGGTAGGGACGGGTAAACGGTCTTTGATTGGTAAATCAAAGACCGTTTACCCGTCCCTACAACTCTACCCATTGCGTAAGTGAAAAGGTCGTATCATCAATTAGTGATCAGATGGGTTACGAGTGTATGCCCATTCCTAAAACGTATCCCGCCGGCTTCGGCGGCGGCTTCGCAATAGCTGTCCACATCGTCGTTTTTGACTTTCGTTCCACACGCTGCGAAAGGCACTTCCCCATGTACGTGAGTTCTCACGGAAATAGGGGTAAGATGGTCTGGCAACACCAGAAGCAGGTATTCCTCTCCGCTCTTCTCCATCCCGCGCAGGATTGTGCCTACCACCTTGCTGTCGAACTGCTCAATGGCTTCTATCTTAGCCTCAATATCCCCCGCATGGCTGGCTTCATCAGGGGCTTCCACGTGCACCCAGACAAAATCTTTTTCTTTGAGCGACTCCAGCGCATACTCAGCTTTCCCCAGATAATTAGTATCCAAATACCCTGTGGCTCCCGGCACTTCGATAATGTCCAGTCCTGCATAATAACCGATGCCTCTGATAAGATCAACGGCGGATATAACCGACCCGGTGAATCCGTATTTCTCAGCAACAGTGGGCATATTCGGCGCGCGTCCCTGCCCCCAGAGCCATACCATGTTGCCCGGATTCTTGCCCGCGACGATGCGCCTTTTGTTCACGGGATGATCGGTAAGTATAGCTCTGGATTTTTCCATCAACTCCCTGATGATCTTCTGTCCCTCGCCTATCGGGAGGTATTTTTCGTATGGCTCGTCTGTAATGTCATGCGGCGGGGTACATCTTAGAGATTCTGAACCATTTGTATGAACCAGTAGATGACGGTAGCTTACGCCTGCGTGAAATTTTATCCCGTCCGCGCCAAGTTCGGCGTCCACCGATTCTATTAGTTTTCTGGATTCGCCGGAGGAGATATGTCCGCTGCTGTAATCCACCATGATTCCATCTTGCACAGTCACGACATTGCATCTGTAGGCAACGTCGTCACGACTTAGCTTGACCCCCATGCTCCCGGCTTCCAGTGGACCGCGTCCGGTGAAATAGATCCTCGGATCATATCCCAGCACCGAAGTATTAGCCACGTCACTGCCCGGCGGCATACTGTCCGGAATGGTCTTTACCATACCCGATATACCATTGCGCGCCACCAAATCCATATTGGGCGTGTCCGCCGCCTGCAGCGGAGTCTTATTGCCAAGCTCCGGCAGGGGATAATCAGCCATTCCATCGCCAACAAGTATGATATATTTCATAGTCGATCCTTTCCCCCCCCCCCTTCTCCTTGTCTCCCAGTCCCCTTGTCTCCTTTTTTAGTACGCCAGCAATTCCACTACAGCCTTTTCCGTTGCAGGGACAGACGCGGGCGGTTCTGCTGTGGCGATAGCCCGATCTGGGTCTTTCAGTCCGTGTCCTGTGAGGATGCACACAATGCAATCGCCTTTGCTGAAATAGCCGGTTTTGTTGAGCTTGATAACGCCAGCCACCGAAGCCGCTGACGCTGGCTCTACAAATACGCCCTCCAACTGCGCGAGCATCTTATAAGCCTCGATGATCTCGTCATCGGTGACAGCGTCTATCAGTCCCCCCGATTCATCCCGCGCTGCTTCTGCGAGTTCCCAGCTTGCGGGGTTGCCGATTTTTATGGCTGTAGCGAGGGTGTGCGGATCTTTGACAACGTGCCCCTTGACAATAGGCGACGCGCCTTCCGCTTGAAAACCGATCATTTTGGGCAAAGAGCCTGAAATGCCTGCCGCTTTATACTCCTTGTAACCCCTCCAATATGCCGTTATATTCCCCGCATTGCCTACCGGTATGGCATGATAGTCCGGCGCTCTTCCCAGATCGTCGAAAATCTCAAAAGCGCCCGTCTTTTGGCCCTCGATGCGGTACGGATTCAGCGAATTGACGAGCGTGATGGGATATTTGTCGGTAATGCTTTTCACCAGCATTAGAGCGTCGTCGAAATTGCCTTTAATCGCAATAACTTTCGCGCCGTGCATTAGAGCCTGAGACAGCTTCCCAAGAGCGATAGAGCCTTCTGGTATCAGCACGACACAATCTAGCTTCGCCTGAGCCGAATATGCCGCCGCAGAAGCCGAAGTATTGCCCGTAGAGGCACACATGACGGCTTTTGCGCCCTCTTCCACAGCCTTCGACACAGCCATAGTCATCCCGCGATCTTTAAATGATCCTGTAGGATTCATCCCCTCGTACTTCAGATGAATTTCCAGCCCGCCGCCGATGGCTTCGCTGAGATTATTTGCCCTGATCAGCGGCGTATTGCCTTCTTTCAGCGTGACGACCGGGGTTTTGTCAGAAACCGGCAGGTATTTCCGATATTCATTTATAACGCCTTTCCACTCCATCAGATTCTATCCTTTCAATTCTCGAATCTATCTCATCATTATAATCTTCTACCGATATGCTTCCCGTCTGCGTTTGACATGCATCACTCTTACAGCTTTCGCCTTATCATCAATCTCATAGACAATTCAATAATCCCCTATCCGAATCCGCCAATCATTTTCTGAACTGACGAGTTTGCGACACCCAGCAGGTCTCGGGTTTTCAGCCAGCGCCTTTATGCGGGGAATAACGCGATGAAAATCCTGTGCTGAGAGTTTCTTGAGATCTCGCTCCGCCGTTCGCTCAACATAGACTTCATGCACTCGGATGATACTCCTCCAAGAAATCCTCCAGCTTCCTGAACTTAAGCGGCTTGGCTCTCATTTCTGCCAGTTCTCTTAAATCTTCTAGGTCCTCCAGCCGCTCTAACATTTCCTGATATTCGTCAATATCCAAGATCACCGCCGTTGGCTTCCCATCTCGGAGAACGATTTCAATACTTCCTTTATTGGCTTTGTTTTTCATGTTTTCCGCTTTCATCAATCTGTCAGTCGTTTTACCAGAAAATCCTCGAAAGCCGACAGGTCTTTCCAGTTCATCGCGCAATTTATGACCTTTGCGTTTTCATCCTCAACGGTATAGCCATCGTCCATGACACGGATGCCGAGTTTTTCCATCTTTAGCAGTTCATCGGAAAAGGCAAGATAGATCGCCACAGTGTCGAAGAGTGTCGAAGTTTGCTTTAAAGACGCTGGCGAATACTTCGCCCAGATTCTGTAGTTTTCGATCATCGCCCTGATTAGCGGGTCTTTGCACTCATATACGGCGCGGTACTTTTCGCCAGTGAGATGAACGAGACCACATGTATCAACCGGCGTGATGGTCATGTCCCATGCGGCGGTAAAAGCTTTCTGGCAGTCCTTTACATGGTTGACGACGTTACATTCAGCGGAGATTTTCTCGCTTCCGCCGTATCCAAGCCTGACGCTTCCGTGCATACCGACAAATCTGGCTTTATCAGCGATCTTCGGCTCTCGCTCAAGAGCCGCGCCGATGTTGGGAATAGGTCCAATGCAGATGAGCGTGATGGGTTCCGGCGAATCCATGATAGTCCGAATCAGGGCGTCAACGCCGTCCTCATAGATGGTTCCCGGATAGGATGCGAGGTCATAACCCTCAACCCAGGCTCCCTGACGACCGTTTTTATCTCCGAAAGGAACGCCTATTCCAACAGGCACATCTGTTCTGTCGGCGACCTCCAACATTTTTGCGACGATCTTCGCCCGGTAAGTCGTGTTTCCAGTGTCAGTTACGACGAGTTTGACGTCAAGCTCCGGCGACTTGAGCATCATAGCCAGCGCCCACGTGTCGTCAATATCGTCCCCAATGTCCGTGTCAAGAATTACAGGAGTTGCGTTAATCATAGCAAAAATTATGTGTGTTGCGATAATCATAAACGGTTCTCCCTCTATAGAAGGTTAAATTCTTTCCAGACCTCCAGAATTGGCGGCATTGGCGTTTGCCACAACCACGAAACTCTCAGCCAGAAGCCTTTTACGGTTCCGGAATGGAAAATGCCGTCATCGTCAGGCAGAACAGGATGATAACGTTCGTCCGCGCCAAGCCGGTAGAAATCAGCCTGCTCGCGAATCGGGTCAATGAGCCAGTATTCCGACACACCGGCGGCTTCATACTCGACGAATTTCTCCCCCCGATCTCGATTTATGCTCTCAGGAGAGATGATCTCGACAACCATATCCGCTGGTCCATCCAGATAGGTGGATTTCAACCTGTCAAAATTCGCAGAAGCCACGAAAAAGAGATCGGGTTCTCTACCCGGCAAATCTGGTCCAAGCTTCACCTGAAAAGACACTATCATCACCTTACCAAGATCATGGAATTCTACATAAGTATCTAAGAGGCACAAAAGAAAGCCGATGATATCCTGGTGTCGTGCTGACTCTGAAGGGCTTACAACAACCTCCCCGTTTATCCATTCTGCTCGTGTGCCTTCATACTGGATGAGGAAATCTTCATAGCCTATTTTCTCTTTAGATGCTGTCCCCATGTTACTCACCGTCAAACAATAGCCAGTTCGTCTTCTTCGCCTTCCATCGTCTCAACCCTGATTAGCGTACTTTCTGGCGTGATAACTGGCAGAGCGTCAATTTCTCTGAGCGCGTCCTGAACGTTTTTTTCGGCGGCTTCATGTATCATCATCACTATAGGCACGCTTTCCACCTGGTGCCGCTCTTTCTGTATGACCGATGATATGCTGATCCCATGTTTTCCCAGTATGCCAGAGATATTAGCCAGCACTTTTGGCTGATCGAGAGCCTGAAATCTTATGTAATATCTGGTTTCAATTTCTTCCATAGGCTTCAGAGAATACTCATCGCTGTCCAGAGCCAAAACGGGAATCAATCGCGGATCGGCGCCGGAAGCAATAGTTTCCGCTATATCTATGACGTCGCCGACCACCGCGTTTGCGGCGGGCATCTGTCCTGCGCCGCGACCATAGAGCATTGTTGAGCCAGTAGCGTTGCCTACGACGTAGATGGCGTTGAAAACGCCGTTCACGCTTGCCAGCATACTCTTTTCCGGCAGCATGGTCGGATGAACTCTGACTTGCAGCTTATTGCCCTCAACCAGCTTCGCTATTGCCAGCAGTTTTATGCGATAGCCTAGCTCTCTGGCATATTGAACATCCCGCTGAGTAATGTGGGTGATGCCTTCGACAAAAACGTCGTTCAGCTTCACATCGCAATTAAACGCCAGAGAGGTCAGGATCGCGATTTTGTTGGCGGCGTCAATGCCCTCCACATCGGCGGCGGGATTGGCTTCCGCATATCCTCTGTCCTGAGCATCCGCCAGAGCTTCGGCGAAGTCAATCCCCTTTTCGGTCATTTCCGACAGAACATAGTTGGACGTGCCATTCACGATCCCATACATGGACTGTATGCGGTTTGCCGCAAAGCCCTCCTGGAGCGATCTTATGATGGGGATACAGCCGCCTACGCTGGCTTCAAAACCTATCCTCACGCCGTTATCTCTGGCGGTTTGAAACAGTTCACTTGCATGTACAGCCAGAACCGCTTTATTCGCCGTAACAACGTGCTTGCCGGCTTTGAGCGCGGATGAGATAAACCCGGTCGCGGGTCGCAGTCCGCCAATAGTTTCCACCACAATGTCTATGTCGGGATCGTTTATCACATCGCCGGCGTCAGTGGTCAGGAGGGATGGATTGATTTCTATGTCTCGCGGCGTAGTTATATCCAGATCAGCCACTTTGCACAGAGTGAGCGAGACGTTTCCCGCCTGTCTTATGAATTCGCGCTGATTCAGGAGTATCCTGACCACGCCAGAACCCACCGTTCCCCAACCAAGAATACCTATGTTGATGTTATTCTTCTTCACGATGCCCTCCATTTTCTATCAGGTTAAATGCCTCCGCCGCGTTAAACGAACTGCGGACGAATGGCGCGGAAGCAACGTATGTGAACCCAAGTTCCTTCGCTTCTTCCGCTATTTCAGAAAAGACCTCAGGATGAATATATTCCTGAATTTCCAGATGCGCCTTTGACGGCTTCAGGTATTGCCCCACAGTGAGAATACCGCAGTTCACATCCCTGAGATCCCGCAAAATCTCAGATACCTCGTCTCGTTTTTCACCCAAACCCAGCATAATGCCGGATTTCGTGTGTATTTCTGGTTCCAATTCTTTAACCGTCCGTAAAACATGCAGAGAACGTCTGTAATTCGCTTCCGGTCGCACTGTTGGATACAAACGCGGCGCTGTCTCCACATTATGGTTGAAAACGTCCGGTCTGCTCAATACAACAGTCCTCAAGGCGGTTTCGTCGCCCTGAAAATCGGGGGTTAGTATCTCAACTGTGACATCGGGAGCTTTTCTATGCAGTTCTTCGACCGTACTGGCAAAATGCCCCGCGCCTCCGTCGGGTAGATCGTCTCGCGTCACGGAAGTTATCACAACGTGTTTTAGGGCCAGTTCTCCAACGGCGGCAGCCAAGCGTTTTGGCTCGTCCTCGTCCACATCCAGCGGCTCACCGCTTTTTATGGCGCAAAAGCGGCAGTTCCGCGTGCACGTATCGCCCAGAATCATGAACGTCGCCGTCCCCTTTGCAAAACACTCCGCTATGTTCGGGCACAGCGCGCTCTGGCAGACAGTATGCAAATTCCGTTCGCTCAATATCTCCGAGACGCGGCTCTGATAATGGCTGGCTACCAGACGCTTTTTCAACCAGGGCGGACGCATCAATTCACCTGTTTCCTGCGTTTTTATACGACCTTTTCACTTATTTATAGGGGCGGGGGGGAGGGGGGTTTTTTTTTTTAATAAAAAAACAGTAAAACCCCCCCCCACCAAACCCCCAAAGCGGGGGGGGAGGGGTGTATTTGTGTCTACTAAAAAATCACAGAGACCA
>Ga0255402_1078_pt2 | contig 10734 bp, 9 predicted proteins | sample ANMaggSeSYBR01D4_FD_182125 | JGI IMG/M metagenome (GOLD analysis project Ga0255402, IMG submission 182125) | Sediment cell enrichment communities from methane seep in Santa Monica Basin, California, United Staets - ANME aggregate JGI... | ecosystem: Environmental > Aquatic > Marine > Cold seeps >...
GTCAGGTCTATCCTTTTATCCATAGCGAACTGCGCCATCGGCTCTAATGCGCCCTTAGTCGTAAAGGCTGACGGCCTGGCTAAGGGAAAAGGCGTGATCGTCTGCCGTGAACTTCAGGAAGCGCTGGACGCCGTCAACGCCATAATGATAGAGAAAGAGTTTGGCGACGCGGGGAATCAAATACTGGTTGAGGAATATCTCGAAGGCGAGGAGGCGTCGTTTATAGCCTTCACCGATGGCGAAAACATCGTGCCCATGTCCTCTTCGCAGGATCACAAGCCGATATACGACGGCGATCAGGGACCGAATACCGGCGGAATGGGAGCCTATTCCCCCGCGCCGGTGGTCACTGATGAGGTGCATGACCTGATCATGGAAACTGTGATGAAACCCACCGTAAGGGGTATGGCGGCTGAAAGGCGATTATACAAGGGCGTGTTGTACGCTGGACTGATGATCACCAACGGCAAGCCAAAGGTCATTGAGTTCAATGCCCGGTGCGGCGACCCGGAAACTCAAGCGGTGATACCGAGACTGAAAAGCGACATCGTGCCGGTAATAGAGGCGTGCATTGACGGCACGCTGGATCAGGTGCAACTGGAATGGTCATCCGAGCCGGCTGTATGCGTCGTTATGGCTTCCGGCGGCTATCCTGTAAGTTATGAGAAGGGCAAAATAATAAGCGGTCTGGAAGCGGCTGGCGCGATGGAGAACGTCATGGTTTTTCACGCCGGAACCGCAATAGTGGGCGACGATGTGGTCACCAACGGCGGCAGAGTCCTTGGCGTAACGGCTCTGGGAAGTGACATCCAGAACGCCATCAATACTGCCTACGAAGCTGTGGAAAAAATATCCTTCGAGAAGGCTTGTTTCCGCAAAGACATCGGATACAAAGCTCTGGAACGCAAATAGTAGAATACGCCGCTGGTTGAATAGCACTGACTTAAGGAGAAAAACCTGTCCCGTAGGGACTTATGATGTTTTCCCAGTAGTTTACTGCTGGGAAAACCAATGCAATGCGTTAGCACTAAGTGCTTGTAAAAGAATAACTTCCCAAATCAAATTGTAGAGGCGAGGCTCTGTCCCGCCAGGATGTCGCCACGGAGGGCGACGCTACGGAAACGGTATTATTTCTTTGCCAGAGCTTTAGAGGGAAGTTATTCTTTTACAGACACTAAGTGGTTTAATCGGTAAATCAGCGTTGGTATGTGGTGGCAATCAAAATCCCCCCTAACCCCCCTTTACAAAAGGGGGGAACTGAGTTGTCCGCTGAGTTAGAAAGCGGCGATTACTCAGCAGTTCAGGGACGGATGGTTTAATTCCCCCCTTTTGTAATGGGGGGTTAGGGGGGATTTAGCAGAGAAACTTGTGTTCGGAATCCCCTTGAACACTACCGCCGCATACCAATATAGATTTGCCGATAAAACCACTAAGTCCTGTAAGGACGACTGAAATCAAGCCAATGGATTCAGCCGTCCCTACGGGACTCGTGGTTGGTGGTTGTCATCCGATCCCCAGAGATAAATCACTGGGCTAACATCATAAGTCCCTACGAGACAAGGAGTTCTTCACAACACACCTTTAAGTCAGCGTCATTCTGCTGATGGCTTGTTCATCTTAACAGAAAGGACGGGGCATGAAACCTGTTGTGGGAATTGTTATGGGAAGCGATTCAGACTTACCTCTTATTCAGGAAACCGCTGGGGTTCTGGAAAAACTTGGGATACTTTTCGAGGTCACCATTGGCTCGGCGCATAGGACGCCGGAGCGGGTGATTGAGTATGCCCTAACAGCCGCCGACAGAGGCATACAGGCGATAATTGCCGTCGCTGGTCTGGCGGCGCATTTGCCGGGAGTCATAGCGTCAAAAACGTCTTTGCCGGTGATAGGTGTTCCTGTGGATGCAGGTCCGTTGAACGGCGTGGACGCTTTATATTCCATCGTGCAGATGCCCGGCGGGGTTCCTGTGGCTTCCATGGCGATTGGGAAGGCGGGAGCGCGCAATGCAGGGATTTTTGTCGCTCAGATACTAGCTCTGGGGATCGGATGACAACCACCAACCACGAGTCCCGTAGGGACGGCTGAATCCATTGGCTTGATTTCAGTCGTCCTTACACTGGCTGAGATGGGTTTGCAGAAATATGCCGAAGAAAAGAACAGATGATGCGATGAAAACTATCGTGCTGAAGGTAGATCCGACAAATCCGTGCCCGACAAAACTTGAAAAAGCCGTTGCCGCTCTCAAAGCTGGCAAGTTGGTTGCTTTTCCCACTGACACGGTTTACGGCATCGGCGCGGATATTTTCAACGATGAGGCTGTGAGAAGCATATTCACTGTCAAGAAACGAAATCCAGGCAAGCCGCTTCAGGCGCTTGTGGCTCACAGGAGCGATTTTCGGGCGATAGCGAAAAATTGGTCAGAGATGCTGGATCGTCTCGTCTCGGAATTCTGCCCCGGGGCGTTGACTCTGGTAATGTTGGCGCGGGATGATTTTCCGCGTCAGGTCAGATGCGGTCGGAACACTATCGGCGTGCGGATGCCGGCGAATCCGGTTGCGCTGAAGCTGATTGAGAGCTTTGGCGCGCCGATTGCCGCCACCAGCGCGAATATCTCTGGATTTTCCGATCCTGCGAGCGCAGGGGAGACCATGAAATATCTGGGCGGAAAGGTGGAGCTTATACTTGACGGCGGCGTCACGCCGGGCAGCATTCCCTCTACGGTTCTGGACGTATCTGTCAGCCCGCCGGTGACACTTCGGCAGGGCAAGTTGAGTGCCGAAGAACTAAACAGAGTTTTGAGTATTACATCTATAGTTCCGCAGAAATGATAGAGTATGGATGATCTCTCATGATCGCTCACCCCCATCTATACTGCGATTCTGAATATAGGTTCATATTCCTTCTCTTACATCGAACTCACGTTATGTTACTTACCAATCCACAGAAAGCGAAAACTGCGACGTTTGAGCGCCGATCCCGCTTCCGACGTATGCGTAGTCCAGACTGAAGGCGGATAATTTCAAGCCGAATCCCACAGTTATGGAACTGGTCAGAGCATTGCCCGTTTTAAGCCCAGCGCGCACAGCAACCAAATCTCTGAGGGTATATTCTGCCCCTATATGAACGTGGCCATCGGAGAATTCAGCGGCTAAAATAGTATTCCGGGCGCGATGCGACAGGCATCTCAAGTCAACGCCTGCGCCGACCTTGTACGAAAAATCAGGTCTTTCTGAGTATTTCCTGCCGGGAATATCCTTTATCGCGTTTCGATTGTAGGATACATAGCTGATCAAATTCTGGAATGACACGCCCAGGAACAGCATGTCCATATACATGCGATACTGGCATCCTATGTCCAGAGCCAGCCCTTTGCCGCCGCCAATTTCTATGTCTCCGGTATTAGCGGCTGAGGAGAGGTATCTGATATTCGCTCCCGCGCTTAAATTGCGATAGAATTCTCTGGCGGCGGACAGTGCGAGAGTCGTCTCCCGATAAACCCCGTCCACGTCGCTGGAACTGACAAGCCCAAAGCCTATTGAGCCTATTTTCATGCGTTGGGCGTAGCTCAGGGAATTGTAGCTCACCAGTCCGTAGAGTTCAACGTATGACATGGTAAGCTCGCGCTCATTAAGTCGGGCGATGCCTGCCGGATTCCAGAAAACCGCCTCCGCGCCGTCGGCGTTAGCCACAAAAGCCGAACCCATACCCAGCGGGCGCGCTCCCATACCTACATCCTCGAAAGCGCCGTATGCCATCAGCGCGCTAACGCAGAGAATGATCGCTATAACAGCCGTTCCTATTAGGTTACGGCACAATTCAAGCATTTTTCAGAAAATTCCTTAATAATACAACGATGGTTTGTAGTAGTGCAATTCATTGCACGTCCAATGTTGCTTGCCACAGACGGCGATGAATCGCCTTACTACAAACCTTAGTTTGAGACCAGGAACAACGGGGATTGACATCGAATCATCGCTAGAAGTCATTCCTAAAACTTACCCAATCCCGGCAGATTCGTCTGAACGGTTCCCTTTCTATTGAGCCTGACGTAGGCTTCCGCTCGTTCCGCGCCGCATTCTTGCCCTCTGAATTTGTGCATAATCTCGTGACCCTGCCATACAGCTTCACCGTTCTGACTTTTGTGGCAGAGCAGAGACTGATGCTTGATCTCCGCCACGTCGGAGATGTCAACGTAGTGCGTGGGATGGAAGTGCATGGATTGGAGTCCTGTCATAACCTCGAAGTAGTAGAACTCGAAATCCGTCTCCGGGCTGAGATACGCGCTTAACGCGAGCGCGCTGACGCACCGATGGTCAGGATGCGTATCCACTGGCCAATGAGCGATCACCACGTCAGGGCGTTCTTTTGCCAGAAGCCCTGTGATTCGGGCTGTATTCTCGCTGTTGACGTCAATTCCTTCGTGCGGATAGTCCAGCACAATCCCGCGAACGCCAAGCGTTTCGCAGGCGGCGATAGCTTCTTCTGTCCTGACTTCCCGCTCCGGACGCCCGAAGAATTCTCTCCCCTGCCGAAATGCGGTTCCATACATAAATACCACCTCATGGCCTGCCTGCACACATTGGACAGCAAGCCCGCCGCAGCCCGATTCGGGATCGTCGGGGTGCGCGCCAAAAATCAGGACTCTCATCGTTCTCTCCTTCTTTAGAAATCACTTACTTGCTGTTTTGCTTCACCCATCCCCACATTGCTGTCAATTTGCCCTGACAATCTACAGCAGTAGGTAATATACCCGGACCGTTTATGTCAACATCGTCAACTGCCATAATCGCCGACCAAACTCTGATACCTATTTTTCCCGTTTCAAGTTGATCATCCTCCCATTCACCCATATCCTCTCCATCTACATAAAAATGGGCGTTGTTTCCTTTGACGACAAGCTCTAACTCGTATTCTTCTTCCACTTCGGTCTCAAACGGTACGAGGTTAATAGGCGACCCGCCGTTCATCCACGCGCCGTTGATACAACCGCAGTAACCAATTCTCTGATCCATCCTGATGCTGATTACATAGAAAAGATCGTTTGCCGCCAGTCGCCATACGAAGCCCACGTTATCCGAGGAGCCATCCAACAGCATCGCCTTGCATTTTATGGTATAATCAGTCCAGGTCATATCGCCTATGACAGCTATCCCACTTGAGCCATCTGTATTCCCCAGGACATATCTGCCATCTTCGATTTTCCCTTCTCCGTCGAGGACTTCCCAATCGTCCGCTTGATTTTCATCCTCAAAATCATAGAGAATCGCCCATGCGGACAAGGTGAAACATCCTAAAAACACTAATGATACCAGTAGTCCAGCAAATTTCTTTTTCATTTTTTCATCATCCTTTCAGTTAATGAGCATGTTTCTCCATTTTAACGGCAAAAAAACCGTCCATGTCGTGCAGGTGTGGATACGTCTGCAAATATCCCTCTTCTGACACCAAATTTCGCTCCTGCAACTCCACTGGCAGAAACGGCAGAATATTTTGAGCCTGAAATCGGGGATGCGCTTCCAGAAATCTTGCCACCACCTGCTGATTTTCTTCCGGCTCAATACTGCAAGTACAATAGACCAATACTCCGCCGGGCTTGAGGCAGCGCGCCGCGCTGACGAGGATCGCATACTGCCGCTCAGGAAACGCCTTTAGCTCATCAGGAGTCCGCCGCCAGCGGCTTTCAACGCGCCGGCGAAGAACGCCTAGCCCGGTACATGGAACATCAGCAATAACGCGATCAGCCTTTTTTTCCGGGAAAAGCTTATCCAGCTTCCGGGCGTCAGCTTTTACTGTTTTCGCAATGCTAATACCCAGACGCTGGCAGGATTCAGACACCAGCGGCAAACGATGCTCATCCGTGTCAAAAGCCCAAATCCTGCCCTTGTTCTGCATCAGTTCAGCTATGTGAGTCGTCTTTCCGCCGGGAGCGGCGCAAACGTCAATTATGACCTCGCCCGGCTGAGGATTCAGGATATGGCTGGCTAACATGGAGCTTTCGTCCTGCACCTGAAACCAGCCCTGTTTGTATGACAGCAGTTCGTTTACAGGCAGGGGAGTTTCCGCAAGTTCAACGCTCTCTGACAAATTACAGCTTGCAGTTGCCGCCGCTCCTTCTTTTTCCAGAGATTTTATCAACTGCTCGCGGGATGTTTTTATTAGATTTGCGCGGATATACAGCGGCGCGCGGAGGTTGTTGGCGGAACACAGTTGAACGGTTTCATCAACGCCGAATCTCTCAATCCAGCGTTTTACGAGCCATTCAGGGTGTGAATATCTCGCGGAGATATGCTTTATAGGCTCTGCGCTGATGTCGGGATAGGCGATTTTTCCCTTGTTTCTTGCCGCTTTGCGGAGGACAGCGTTCACCAGCCCTGATGCGCCTTTATGCCCGTATTTTTTCGCCAGTTCAACGCTTTCATTCACCGCCGCGTGATCTGGCACGCCGCCGAGAAAAAATAACTGATACAGACCGAGTCTCAGAATGTCGGCTATTTCAGGTTGGAGTTTTTTCAGATTTCGCGGGGAAATAAACTGCCGGATTATCCAGTCCAGATTCCCGCGCCATCGAATTGTGCCGTAAACAAGCTCCGAGAGAAAAGCTCTATCTGACCTGGCGAGTTCCTGCTCACGCATTTTCTTATTCAGAAGATCGCGCGCTCGTCCTCGCCCGGTGTTCAGCCGGGATAGAATTTGCAGCGCGAGTTCACGGGCAGACATTGACGTTTTCAAGAGCCTCCCCTTTTTTGGAGGTCTTCGACATACTGTCGAAGATATTTTACGGATTCAACAATTTTGTCGAAATCTTTTTGCCCTGGAACCTCTCCAATTCGTTCAGTCTTGTCCGCGCTTTTTTGTGGCTCGGATCGAGTTCCAGCGTTTTTTGGAGCAATGCCGACGCTTCATTGAACTTTTCGGCTCTTATGAAAGCCTCGCCCAAATTATAGTGCGCTTCGGCGGAGTTGGCTCTTAGTTCGATTGCCTTCTCAAACTGCTCTATCGCGCCGTCCATGTTTCCGGTTTTCAGGTAGCACGTTCCCAGATTGAGATGAGCGTCGAACCAATGAGGAAATATTTTCAGGCACCTCTCAAATTTGGCAACCGCGCCGGCGTAATTCCGGGTTTTGCAGAATGTCATGCCAAGCTTGAAATGGGCTTTTCTGTGATATGAGTTAAGTCTAACGGCTCTCTCGAATTCCGCTATCGCCTGAGCATACATCTGGACGTCAAAGTACGCCAAGCCCAGATTATATCGTATATCCGGCGCATCGGGTTTGAGCTTAACCGCTTCCTCGAAGTGCTTTATCTGATTTTTGTCGTCGCCTCGCTTCCTGTATAAAACTCCCAGATTGACGTGAGCCTCCACCAGATCGGGCCTGATTCTCAATGCGGATTCAAAGAGTTCAATGGCGTGAGTCGTGTAGGACTTCGCCATAGCGTCACATCCGGCGTTATGCAGTTCCCGCGCCCTGTTCAACGGGATAAGTTCTGCGTACACCTGGCGCAGATATTCGCCTGTTTCCAATCCGGAAGCTTCCGCAAAAGCCTTGTCCGCTTCGTCATAGCGTTCCAATTGCACCAGAGTCAAGGCTCTATTGTAGTTGTATTGCTCATTGTCGGGACTTAGTTCCGCCGCTATCTGGAATTCGTCTGCGGCGGCGTCATAAAGCCCTCTGGAGTAGTAATCTAACCCTATGACATTGTGCGCTTCCGGGCTTTCAGGGGCGAGTTCGACGTATTTTTTCATTTCGTCGGCAGCCTTCTGCACGTCTCCCTCATGCCAGTGTGTCACCGCCTGATTCCAGGTATTATTCTGCTTGATTGGTTTAAGCCGAACCGCCTCCATCATGGCGTCAATAGCTTTTCTCTGAGCGAACGCCTGTCTAGCTCTGGCGTCTGCCTGCGAAAGCTCTGGCGAAGCGGCTCTACGCAGACCACATCCGAATATGGATAGCGCGAGAAACAGGTATATAAGAATTCTGGTTCTATTGCTACTAATCTTCACCTGTGTTGCCACCACCCAATAACATAAGAAAGCATGTCATTCCCGCGAAAGCGGGAATCCATTCTTTTGACAGACGATTTATTCTGGATTCCCGCTTTCGCGGGAATGACAATTTTCCACAAACAGCGATTTCAGAGGCCTACATCTTTTTATCGCCTGGATTTTTATAGAACTCACGTTATTTTAGGGTTGTTTCCCCTGATAATTTTCCGATTCTTTCAGCATTACGCGCGCTTGTTTGTAGGCTGGATCGATCTTCAGAGCTTTTTGGAAGAATTCGGATGCCTTGTCGAATTGCCCCCTATTTCTGTAGACGATACCCAGATTATATTGCGCCTCCGCTGAGTTGGGCTTCAGTTGAGCCGCTTTTTCAAACTGCTCGATGGCGTCATTTTCCTTTTCTGTTTTCAGGTAGCACGTTCCCAGATTGAGATGCGCTTCAACCCAGTCCGGGGACAGTTCCAGGGATTTCTCAAACTGTGCGGCGGCATCGGCGTATTTGTCGGTTTTGAACAACGCCATTCCGAGACTGAAATGGGCGTCTTTGAGCGATGGGTCAAGCTCGACAGCCTTTTTGAATTCAGCAATCGCCTGCGGGTACATCCGGGCGTCGGAATAAGCCAGCCCCAGGTTGTGATGTATATTCGGCATATCGGGTTTGAGCCTGGCGGCTTCTGCAAAATAGCGAATCTGATTTTTCACGTCGCCCTGCATCCTGTAGCAAAAGCCTAGATTCAAGTGCGCTTCCATCATGTCCGGTTTTCGCTCTAAAACGGCTTTGAAATAATCCACAGCCTGACTCCAGTTCTGGACTTCCATAGCTGTATGTCCATTGTTGTACAGTTTCCGGATTTCGTTTGCCTCAGTTTGTTCTGCAAAATTCCGGCGCATGTCCGCGCCCTCTTCCAGCCCGGAAGCCCTCTGGAATGCCTGATTTGCCTCCTCATTGCGCCCCAACTTCGCCAGCGCTGTTCCCAGATTGTGGCTGTACTGCTTTTCGTTGGGATTCAGCTTTTCAGCCGTCTGGAATTCGTCCAGAGCGGCATTATGAAGCTGGCGGCGATAGTATATCAACCCGGCGATATTATGCGCTTCGGCGTTCTCTGGATCGAGGTTTATGAACTTCCTCAACTGCGTAGCGGTTTTATCCATATCGCCCATGACGTAATAAGCGTTTACCAGATTATAGTTGGCATCCAGATCGTGCGATCTAAACTGAAGCGCCTCTTTTAAAGCTTTGACAGCCTCCTCGTACATGCCAATGCGCGTATACATAAGCCCAAGATTGGTCAACGCTCCCATATAAACATCAGGATACATCGCTAGATTGATCTTTGTAAGCCCTGTGCTTTTGATATATCTGACCGATTCCTGCATGAAATGGATTGCCTTAGCGCGATCCCCTTTTCCCATGTACATGACGCCCAGATCGTATAGAATGGAAGGCGCGTCTGGTTTGGCTTGCACAGCCTTCTCCATTTGCTCTATGGCTCCATCGAGTTCTCCGATTTTGTAGAGCCTCATACCCTCCCTGTAATAGATCGTTACAGGATCAACTTCAGCCTCCGGATTTTCCGTTCCTGTAGATGCGCCCTCGCCGCCGCCAGCGGCGATCTTCTGCATGACAACACCGTATCTCTTTGAGCCGACGTGACGGCTGCCAGGTCCCGCCGGTGGATTGGTCATGTACCGGTGTCTGGCTTTCATGAACCCATCTTTTTCCACCATCTTTTTGAATCCTGGATACATTTTTTCCAGAAAATCCCGCTCGTAAAGCTCTATATCCTTCGAGGTTGGGGTGTATGGATGCTCTTTTGCATAATCTGGATTCGCTAGATAAAACTCCGCCGTTTTCAGGTCGGCGATCTGATGTATTCTGGCGTATTCCTCCACCATTTCAGGGGGGAATTTCTTCTCCGGTTTTGGTTCCATAACAACCGGTTTTTGCGGCACAGGTTCGGGCTGCGTGACCTCTTTTACACCACAACCAAATACCAATAGAATGAGAAAGGGATATACTAAAGCTCTGGTTTTGACAAATCGCATATTGATCACTCCTATAATTCTCGCCTGTTTTCCATTATCCATTAATGAAGTATATCACACGATTTGTGGATCATTCAAGAAGCAAATAGCGTTTTCCTCTTTACAAACAGCGGATTTAAGGTTACCCTATCGGCGATGGTAATGGTTAAAGTCGGTTGATGGACGCCAAGCCGACTAATAAACGTTAAAGGGACGACGCTACAGAAATTAGGTTTCATGGGAAAGCGCGTCATAAGAGGTATTCTAAATGAGATACAGTGGGCGAACGCAGTTGGTTATTAAGTTTGCGAGGCAGGAGGCGGCGCGCCTCGGACATGAGCATATAAGCACAGGGCATCTGCTTTTGGGTTTGATACGCGAGGGCGAGGGAACAGCTATAGCGTTCCTGAAAAATGAAAACGTCAATCTGGAAATAATGCAGGCTGAATTGGAAAGCAGGATGGAAAACAAGGGACACGGCGCTGTTATTGGGCAATTGAAACTCACCAGCAGAGCGGATGACGCTCTGAAAATAGCCGCCGAAGAAAGCCAGAATATGGGGCACAAATACGTGGGCACTGAGCATCTATTGCTTGGAATTATACAACAGCGAGAAGGCGTGGCGTCCAAAATACTGCTCAAGCTTGGTATCGATCCAGAAAAAGCGCGCGCCGCCGCCCAGAATGCCGTGATGGAAGAAGATGAAC
>Ga0255402_1120_pt1 | contig 10725 bp, 6 predicted proteins | sample ANMaggSeSYBR01D4_FD_182125 | JGI IMG/M metagenome (GOLD analysis project Ga0255402, IMG submission 182125) | Sediment cell enrichment communities from methane seep in Santa Monica Basin, California, United Staets - ANME aggregate JGI... | ecosystem: Environmental > Aquatic > Marine > Cold seeps >...
AGAGGGAAGTATATCTCACCCAGGTTTTGATAGATATGTCCAAGCAAAGCGGGCGGGCACGGAGGCGCCGCCCCTACGTCGTCCATCAGCTTCAACGCCTGATTGTAATACTCAATCGCCGCATCATTGGCGTATGTTTCACTGGATTTGTCTCCCGCCTTCACCAGATAATCCAGTGCCTTCTGCTCATTATCGCTTCGGCTGTAGTGATAGGCGAGATCTTCGTAATAATCCTCTATCTGAGACGCATACAGCGATTCATAGCCTTCAGCCACTTTCCTGTGGAATCCCTTCCGACGGCGCGACAGGATGGTGTTGTAAGCTGTCTCCTGTGTCAGAACGTGACGGAAGCTGTATTCCAACTCCGGGACGGCGCGCTCCTCATACACCAACTCTTTCTCCGCCAACTGCCACAGATACCTGTCAAGATTCTGTTCCTGCTGCGTGGTGTACTGCAACAGCTTATGCCGAAACAGCCTGCCTATAACAGACGCGCTTTGAAGAACATAACGAACCTCATCCTCAAGCCTGTCTATCCGAGCCATGATAACGCTCTGAATCGTGTCCGGCACAGCAAGCTCTTCTGCTTCCTCTTTCGCCACCCATAGCTCACCGTCCTGATGTATTGCGCCGCTTTCGATCAGAGATCGGATCACTTCTTCCACAAAAAATGGATTACCTTCTGTCTTCTGAAGGATGGATTCCTTGACGGATTCAGGCAGATTCTCAATGTTGAGCAGTGATTCCACAAGCCGTCTGCTTTCATAAGGATTCAGCGGTCGCAAGGTTAGCTCCGTGTATCTATCGAGGCATTTCGCCGACGCCTGCGCGCTGATGTGCCAGCTCTTGTGATCCTTGTATGGACGATAGACGCACAGCAGCATCAGCGGCGCAAGTGTGAGTATGTCCATCAGCAGCGTGAGCAGATCAAGCGAGAGATTGTCAGCCCAATGCAGGTCTTCGAGAATGAGCAGCAGCGGCTTTTCCTGCGCCAATGCCAGAAACACATCTCGTAGCGTCATGAACGTTTGATACTTCACCTGTTCTGGCGGCAGATTCCCGATCCTGTTATCCCACTCATTGCCGAACTTCACCGACAGGAGATTGCCCACGTAAGGTGCGATCTCCTCCCATCTTTGCGGGAAGAGCGGCTTCATTTTGTCAACGATCTTTTCCCTGCGCTCTTCGACGCTGTCCTCACTGGAAAACTCCAGCCAGCTTCTCAGAATGTCTATGAAAACCCAATAACCGGCGGATTCGCCGATGGAGACACAGCGTCCTTCAAGCCAGTTTATCTCTTTATCTTCGATATACTCTTTCAACTCGCTTACGAGGCGCGATTTCCCGACTCCCGCTTCGCCGATGATAGAGGCGATCTGACCTCTGCCGTCAAGCGCTTCATCCGCGCACTCTTTCAGGTCAGAGAACTCCTTCTCCCTGCCGATCATCTCCGCTCTGAGTCCCTCTATCCCCCGAATCTTCTCTGACATAGGTAAGCTCTTCAACGCTTCATAAGCAGAGACAGGCTCAGTAATCCCCCTGAGCGTCATCGGTAACAGCGGCTTAAATTCGAAAGCGCGGCGCGTCGGACGGTGCGTCGCTTCACCCACCAGTATTTGCCCTGGTTGGGCTGCGCTTTCCAGCCTTGCAGCCAGATTCACTGCCGTGCCCATAGCTGTGAATTCCCTGTGGGAGTCTGGTCCTATGGCTCCTACATACACCATACCAGTGTTGATCCCGATGGAGATTCTCAGATTCAGTTCTGTAACCACTTCCCGCATCTCCAACGCCGCCAGTATAGCCCTTTCTGGATCATTCTCGTGGGCTTCAGGGATACCGAAGAACGCCAGAACGCTGTCACCCAGGAACCGGTTGATGGTTCCGCCATATTTCAGGATAGTATCCACCATGTTTTTCAGGCACTCGCTGATCAGGTCAGCCGCATCTTCTGGCGACATATTCTCTGTGATAGCCACCGATCCGCTTACGTCAGCAAAGAGGATGGAGAGTATCCTGTTCTCCCCCGCTGAATCGCCCGCATCCGATTGCATCTGTCCTGCCAGGGATTTGGGTATAGCGCGCTGAAGTTTCGCGTGAACATCCTCAAGTCTGGGAACAGTGATAGCTTCAGAGACGTCAGCAAGTGCTGGTTTTGAGTCCGCAATCCTGATGCCACACTCATCGCAGAACTTAGCCTGTGAACTCAGTTCACTTCCACACCTGGGACAAATAAGCTGAAGCTTTGTCCCACATTCCTCACAGAACTTAGCTCCCCCGCGATTCTCGTATCCACACTTCGGACATTGCATGATAGGATTCCTCTGTTAATTCTCTAATTCTGCTATAGCTTCCTGTGTCCATTCCAGATAGCGCGTCGTGCCAAGCTCCTCAAAAATCTCCGCAGCACGATTGAGGTGCGCCTTCGCCTGCTCTATATCGCCATGCTGCTGGCAGGCGCGTCCCCAGCTTAACTCAGTTTTGCCTTCCTCATTGCGCGCCTTGATGCGCTGCATGATCTCCAGACTGCGGGAGAAGTGATCTTCAGCCAATGGAAAATCTGTTGAAGCAAGGATCTCTCCCAGGATACGGTGTGCTAGAGCCTTGCATACTGGATACTTCCGCATACGGGCAATCTCAAGTGCTCTGTTAGCATTCTCCAGTGCCTTACCAATATCTCCCTTTGCCAGATAACCTTCAGCTAATGGCAAGCAGTATTTACACTCGGTTATATACTCAACTTCGCCGATGCGTCTGGTATATGCCAGCCAGTGCTCCAACAGAGATAAACCTCTATCCAGTTGGCAAGATTTGCAGTAGGCTTCCCCCAATGGAGTAATAATCCATGATATGAGTAGATTACTGGGGGACATATCCAGGGCACTTTGGCACTCATCTATTGCTTTCTTCCAATCTCCCATATAGCGATAAACTCCACCAAGCCCTGCGCGAGCCCATATAATAGCTGTTCCCTGAGAGCTTTCTGCGGCTAACTCAAGTGCAGCATGAGAAACTTTCAAGCTCTCGTTCCACTGACCCATCAGACAATGGACTTTTGCGCGTACTATGCTTCGAAACACAGCAGACTGTGGATCTATCTTGCTAAAATCGGTGGAAACGTCAACCTTTTGGATAAGGGAAACATGTGCTTGAAAATCCTCACTTCCAAAATACTGAACTGCATGAAAGGAGTCTATTATCATTGAGTGATCCCGCCCGGATAACCAGGAAGGAAGATCCCTCATGTTTGCCACTTTCTGTCCGTAAAACTCCAATCGCGCTACATCTCCCATATACGAGGAATGAGAAGCTGCCCATCCATAGTAAAGCTGAATCTTCTCTCTATCATCCAATTCCTCTACCCATTCCAGATACTCATCATGCTCTTCCACGTCCCGTCTCGATGCTCCCAGCATGTGTCTGGGTCCCGTACGTTTTAGGACTAAGTCAACGAGTATTTGCCTCTTATGCCGGCTGTCTGGCAGTCCTTTGGCTTTTTCCATTGCCTTATCATAGTAATCCAACGCTTCCCAGTAGGACGCCAGTTTGGTCGCTTTCTCGCCCGCCAGCGTCAGATAGTGCAACGCTTTCTCGATGTTATTACTACAGCCATAATGATGCGCCAGTATATCGGTGTAATCATCCAACCTATCTGAGTGCATGGATTCGATGATGGCTCCTGTCTTCTCATGCAATGAAGCGCGGTCTTCTGGGAGCAGACTGTGATAGACTACATCATAAATCAGAGGATGATAGAAGTTATACTCCCAATCATCGCCAACACGCCGTCGCTGGAGCATCTGAGCGCGTTCAAGATTACGCAACGAACTAGACAGACTCTCAGACTCAATTACTTGCTCCAATAAAGCAAGTGGAAAATGCTCACCCACCACTGCGGCGATCTGGAGCGTCTCTTTTGCATCTGGTTCCAGCCCATCTACCCGCTCCAGAATCACTCCCTGCAATGTGTCAGATGGCACAATTCCTGCAGATTCAACGGTAGCGCGCCAGTGCTCTGCATCCCTGATGACTGCTTCCTCATCTATGAAGGAGCGGATGATCTCCTCCACATATAAGGGATTCCCAGAAGCCTTGTCCTGCACAAGTGTCCGCATGTTCTCTGGAATGTCGGGAATATGCAGTAACTCACTCACCAGCGTATCTGTCTGTTCGTCAGGTAGAGGCGACAGGTCGATCTCTAAATTACAGTAATTAAACTCTCGATTTGCATGTTCGCGCAGTCTCCAGCACCCACTGTCGCGGTAGGGACGGTAAAGCCAGACGTACAGAATGGGAGCTTCATCAACACTTTCTATCAGAAACTCAAGAAGCGCCAACGACGTGGGGTCTGACCAATGAAGATCCTCGAATACTAAAACCAGCGGCTTTTGCTCTGCTATCTTCTGGAAAAGATTCCTCAGAATAGGATAAGTATATTGTTTGGCATAGTCATCGCCGCTTGCAGTGCGAAGTTCCGCTTCGTACTGCGGGAAAAAGATACTGCCTACATGAATGGGATTCCACTTGCCACGGGGCGGCAACAGCGCGTCTACCTTCCCCTGAAGCTTTGCCTTCATCTCCTCTTCGGTATCTGTAGGAAGTATGCCCAGAAAACTGCTGAAAATCCCACGAAATGGACCGTAGTTCATAGCCTGGCCATAAGAGATGCACCGTCCCTCAAGCCATTGAACCTGATCGCCTGCATACTGCTTAAGCTCTGATACCAGACGCGTCTTGCCGATGCCAGCCTCGCCGGTGATGGAGACTATCTGTCCCCGCCCATTTAGCAGGTCATCAATGCTGGCAGTCAACTGCTCCATTTCACGCTCCCTGCCGATCATGGGGGCATGTAATCCCTGGATACCCCGCGCGCGGTGAGGCTGTTCCGCTTGTGCCACCACAGGATATGCGGAGATGGATTCGTCCTCAGATGGCTGAATCTGAGCTACTGACGCAAATTGAAACGCTCCGCGCGTCAGTTGATGGGTTTCTTCACTCACCAATACCTGCCCGGGTTCAGCGTCGTTCGCCAGATGCAGCGCCCGGCGCATCGTTCCACCCATTTCGTGGTAGTCTATGTCCTCATCGCTTCGGATGATAGCCGCGCCAGTGTCAATCCCTGTGCGGAAAGTTATGGGTATATCCAATCCCTGTATTGCCTGCGCCGCTGTGACAGCGCGTTCTGCGTCGTCTTCGTGCAATGTTGGAACGCCAAACAGCGCCACAATGGTATCATCGCCAAGAGCATCCACTATGCTGCCATGCTCCCGCATCAGCGCGTTTACCTTCTCAACCACAGGGAGAGGCAGTTCGTCATCTCCAACCGCCATGAGCATAGTAACCGGTCTGCGTTCGCCTGTGATGAGCCTCGATGTGGACACAACTGGCGCAACAGCCAGGGATTCTGTGGCTTTCAGCGCCACCATAGTGATGTCATCTTCCTGTGGATGGTCGCCGCTAAACTGCCGCACATCTGTTATGACTGCATCCAGAAGCTCCTGAGCGTCCGCGCCGCTGTTCTCCGCCAGTGTTTTCTCCAGTCGCTCAAAGCTGTAGAATTCATCATTCTCATTCACAGATTCCGGGATGCCATCGGTATATAGCACCAGAGTATCGCCCATCTCCATCTGGACACTGGAACTCTGATACTGGATTTTCCGGGAAGCTCCCAGCGGAAGGTCGGATGGTTCGATGGAAATACACTCGCCGGATTTCGCCTTGATCAGCAGCGGCTGCATCCCCGCCATAGCGCATGTAAGGCGGTTGCTGGTGCGATCCAGAACGGCATAGATTGACGTCACAAAAGCGCGTGTCTGCATACACTGCATCAACCTGCGATTGACGCTGTTGAGCACTTCCGCAGCGGATACATAGCGCGGAGCCATTGAGCGGAAATCGGTCAGCGTCATGGTCATAAGAAGCGCGGCGGCGATTCCATGACCTACCGCGTCACCGATGACGATGCCCATTTTATTATCGCCAAGCTGGATAAAGTCATAGAAATCCCCGCCCACAGCCACCGCTGGCGATGAGTGAGCGGCGATTTGAAATCCCGATATTTTCGGCACAGATTGGGGCAGCATCCCCATCTGTATCTTCCGTGCCTGAATAAGCTCCTGTGTGTAATCCTCTGCCTGATGTGCGCTCATTACGTATTCCTTTCTCAAATGATTTGGCAGTCCATATTGGGGTTTTTTGCATAAAACCTCCAAAAGGTATATTTCACGGGTTTCACGACCAGAACAGAAATGAGCAAGGCATTTTGTTGGCTTGTTCTAACCTTTGTTTATGCGGCTATTGCTACATCTGAGTCAAAAGCGAACCGGTATGCGTCTCATAAAGCATACATTTTGAGATGGTCGAATTTCGTGTCTCATTAAATGTCTCACAATTCGATTCTCAGATCGTCTAAGCCTAATGCCTCGTTGAATCCTATTAAACTGCATGAATACTGGATTTGCCCGTTTAGTGCCCGTTTCATGTCCGGTGTCAATAGCACCTTTCGGGCATCAGGTATCACGTCCAGTTTGTCCAGTTTATGTCCAGTTTGCAAGCCAAAACATAGTGCGTGCTACGCCCTGTTTTCCCTATTTTCAGCAGCACTCCTTTGCGAACAAGATCTTTAAGATCTCGCGAGGCTGTTCTGATAACGACGCCTGTTAGCCCACGCAGTTCTTGATTCGTGATCTTGCCGGTAGTCTTAACATGGTGGATAGCCTGCTGTTGTCGTTCACTCAACGCAAGCCGCGTCATCACGGCTTGTGTCAGCCAATCCCGCCACAGTGTTACCACGAAATGCGGTCCATGCTGTTCAAAATCAGGTTCGGGCAGGCCGGCTTCCCGGCAGTCGGCGATCATATCGGTCGTTCCGGTTCCTGCTTTCTCAACGTATTTCACCCGGAACAGCGGTTTGGCAATCAACGGGTTATGTGGAATCGGACCATGAGGTTCACGAAGCATTTCAGGGGTCAGGCCGGGCGGCAGTTCTCCAGGATTCCACACCTCTATGCGGTCGGCAAAGACGATGACCTGGACAAACCCGTTGTGGCGATAGTTGCGGTGCGTGACCGCGTTAACGATGGCTTCAGTGATGACCGACCGCGGAATCTCAAATTCTATCGGAACTTGCGTGCTCTTTATCCTTGTACCGACGCTACGGTCAAGCTTACCAAGCACAAATTCTACTGCCTGATCGATAACTTCCAGCAGACGCCCTTCGTAGGGCTGTTGAGAGGCAATCGGCTTACGTTTCTCCGTCCCGAGGAAATGGAAACAGTGAACCTGCGCATTATTGAAAAACCGGCGCGGGTTCTTACCGAACAAAAGCATGGCAGCGTTGGTAGGCTTTCCATCCCGGAGCAAGTTGAAGTTCTGCAATACTGCCTTTGGGGACCGAGATCCCCTTAGCGCCAATCGCCCCTTTGCCTCTGCTGTTTCTACAAAATCCGACACCTGTGCATTGTCAATGTCCCGGAGTGTCGCTCCCTCGCACATGCTGCCATCAAACGGTGTGGACGGAGCAGTCCTCGGTTCTCCAGGCAATCAACAAGACTCGCATAGACTTCGCGAATCAGCCCGGGTGTATCGGCAAAACGGCGGCGCGTGAGCTGGCGACCCGCCATGTTCACTAATTTGGCCATATCAGGATCCCGGGTGTTGTCGTCATCCCCCTTTACAAAAACAAGGCGCTCACAATGGGTACTTGTAGCGTGTTCGAACTCGAGTTCAGTTGGCGACTTCCCGTCCGCGTTCTTCCAGCCGTACTCGTTACCGAGAATAGTCAGATAAATGTCTCGCTCTTTGACTTCCGGCAAATAGATGTCATCCGGTTTTCTGTCTCCGGCGGGGATATCCTCAAAGAGAAACACGTCATCAATAAAACGACTCAGCAGCGGATCAGCGGTAATAAAATCCTTTATCGCCCGTCGTTCCTCAGCTAGTTCTTTTTGCACCGAACTGATGAATATCCGCAGCATCGTTAGTAACCATCTCCATATTAGCGGCTATGCGCGTTGCAGAGGAGAAGCCTGTGTGTGACGGTGAAATCTATTGCTTGGCAATTACGGTTTTTCACCCTCACTGATAAACATTTCATTCTTGCTACGTAAAATCTCATTCTCTTTTGCTATTATCAACGGCTCGTTTATGAATTGCTCTTTGATGCCGTCCGTATTTCGGATCTTTTCCAGGGCTTTCTCCCTTAGTTCCACAAGCCCCTTTTTCGACATTCCCTTTCTGATTTTCTGAATTTCGTCTTCTAAGCGACGTCGTTCCGTTTCTGCGGCACTTACCCTAGCCGCTTCCTCGCGTGTCTTGTGAGCGGTCTGCTGCTCTATGTGCCTAGCTGATATTGCCTGCCCTATGGTATCCTTCAGGAGGGAGAAATCATACGGTTTTTCTTTCGCATTTTTCAGAGTCCATTTAACTGCAAATTGGATATCCTCCAAACTAAAACCATCAGCTTCGAGTTCCTGAGCAACTTTTTCCCCTTTCTCTCTCTTCGTTTTTGTAATCCGTTTTTGTCCTATACCTATATAAAAAGTTTTTATAGGATCTAGAGAGAGAGAGTCTTTTAAACTATCTTCTTTAAATGTATAGTCTCTCTGGGTATACTCTCTCTGAATACACCCTTCAGCCCTGTAATCTCCAGTATTTGTAGGTGTACTCTGTGTAACTATACCCTGACTGACTACCCTAGTGTCATCACCCTGACTACTCTTCTCTGTGAGTATACCCTGCTGAAGTATACTCTCTCTGAATACACCTGTGTCGTTGCCCTGTTTGTGCGGTTCTTCTGATGTATTCTCACTGAGTATACTCCTGCAGAGTATACCTTCTATAGGGATATTTTGTAGGGCTGTACCTTCCTCCGTCTTGCCATTTAGAATTTCAGACGGAGCAAAGACGCGATATATTGTTCCTGCCTGTGCTGTTTTAGGGCTGCTTGCTTCATCTAGTGCTAGAACTATGAATCGCTTTTCTCGGAGTCCAGCGACAGCGCGTGTTACAGTAGACTTGGAGCGTAGCGCGGTCTCTCTCAAAAGGGTACTATAACCAATACGACAGTAATTCTTTCCGTATCCCCACGACTCGCGCCAGAATTTGATATACAATAGGCTCTCATACTCTGTTAGTTGCTCAGTCATTAAATCATGCATTTCGTTTGGGTATTTTGTGAAATTCTTATCGGCAGGATTGACACCGTCGCGAAGATACAGGACGATCTCGGGTTTTGACTCTGGTTTATGTTTTTCTTTAGCAGGGAGAGTTACTATGTCTGGAGCGAGTACGCTCTGCAACTGTTCTCGGCCGGTCCTCGTATCAGTGGGGATAGATTCCGAGTGCTGCATCTCTTCGATTTGTTCAGCAACCTTGCTCCTGATCGCCTCTTTCGAGCGCCTCTTCACGTTTCAGCACCTCCTCCGTCAATGCAGAATAATCTTTCGCAGAAGTAGCATCAGGCACGGAGATTACAACAGGTATACCGTCTAGGACTGCCTCTGCTGCCGCTATGTTGATGTGTATAACAGTATCAAATACCTTGTTTTGCCAATATCCACGCAGTTCGTCAAGCAACCCCTCGTGTAGCTTAATTCCCTTCCTAAACTTTGTCACAAGTACTCCCAATATCTCTATCTGGTTTGCAAGTCTGGTACGCGTTTTGGCTATAGTTTGCTCCAGTGCCCCCATTCCATCTAATGCCAGGGGTTCGGCTTCCATAGGTATGATAACTTCCTGAGCCGCCAAGAGGCAGTTCAAGACGAGTATACCTAATGATGGTTGACAATCTATGATAATATGATCGTATGCATCTGTTACCCCTTGTAGTGCCACAGCCAGAATACGCGCCGGACCTACTTCACTGGCTAATTCCATCTCCACTTGTGATAAGTTTATGTGGGATGGTGCAAGGTGTAGATTGTCGAGGGCAGTTGATCTGATGTTTCGTTCTATGCCCTGCTCTGGATCGCGTACGATATCAACCATACTGATGTCTTCGTGCGTAAGTTTAAGACCAAGAGTTTTCGAACAGTGAGCCTGAGGATCCATATCCACAAGCAGAACTCTCTCGCCCCGTTTAACTAATGCTGCTCCGAGGTTCACTGTTGTTGTGGTTTTACCACTGCCGCCTTTTTGATTCGCTATCGCAATAATGCGCCCCATATTATCTCTCCATCAATGTTTTAAAACTGCCGCCGTTTCTTCTGTAAGTGGCTCCACGCGATTCTTTTCAAGATATTTATCCAAATCCTCCGTACGGAATCTATATGTGCCTCTACCCATGCCTATTTTTGAATAAGCTATTTGACGACTTTTGATCAATCTGTACATGGTAGCCCTAGAGATCTGGAGATATTCACAGGCTGCCCGCAAACCATACATTGTCATAATCGTATTGGATTTGGCTGTGGAAATAGTCGGCCTCAATCACTACACCCCCTTTCCACTTACTCTTTGAACACTAGATCGCTCATAAAATTCGTCATTATCAAAGCCGCGTAAGCAAATTAACTACGGTTAGTAATAGTCATAAATCGCTAGCTTAACTTCGGATGAGTTCACAAGTATGTCGTCACTCCGCAACGTCCGAACAATTATAACGAGTGCAAAGCACATTGTCAACAGAAAAATGTATCATGTTGTGTTGAATTGTTTCCGAATTTCTATAATTGTGTTTTTGGTCGGATATGCAGGCTGCAAAGATACATATGTGTTGCCGCAATGCAG
>Ga0255402_1116_pt2 | contig 10637 bp, 8 predicted proteins | sample ANMaggSeSYBR01D4_FD_182125 | JGI IMG/M metagenome (GOLD analysis project Ga0255402, IMG submission 182125) | Sediment cell enrichment communities from methane seep in Santa Monica Basin, California, United Staets - ANME aggregate JGI... | ecosystem: Environmental > Aquatic > Marine > Cold seeps >...
CGCGTTTACGCCGGGAAGGGATAAAGAGCGTTCAGGAACAGCCAGATCGTAACGTTCCTCCACTATGGGCACAAAGCCAAGCCCCAGAGCCTTAGCCGCCGCGTGGATTCCCAAACCTGCATCCGCTATACCTGTGGCGACGGCTGACGCGACAGCCATGTGAGTATATACTTCTCTTTCGTAGCCCGCCATTTTTGCAGTTCGTCAACCATGAGAATCGGCGCGGAGAACGCCAACAGCACCATCCAATCCGACCACGCCAGCGGTACGGTGTGCATGGCTCGCTGTAGAAACGGCACGTAAACGACGGAGATTTGCAGTCCCAGATTTACGACCCATGCGGCGATGAGCCAGGGGTTGCCGAAAAAGCCAATTCTGAACAGCGATTGGCGTAGCGAACGGAAGTTGAAAACGTTGACTTTCTCCATAATGACAAGCCCGGTGAAAGCGGCGGTGCGCGCCAGATCAACGCTGTGACCGTCAGCTATATAATGGTGGAAAAGCCAGAGAGTTACCAGCCCCATGTATCCGCCAATCAGGAGTATTCTCAAAACGCCTCTGCGTTCCAGCAAAGCCGCTTTCGGCGAGCGCGGCGGACGATCCATGATCCCGCGTTCGGCTGGCTCTACTCCAAGAGCGACCGCCGCCATGCCGTCAGTGACCAGGTTGATCCACAGGATTTGCGCAGGAAGCAGGATCAACGGAGCCTTCATAAGGATATTGATCAGGATTGCCACGACCTCGGCTGTATTGGAACTGAGTAGATACTGCACGAATTTCTGAATGTTGTCATACTGCCGCCGACCCTCCTCCACCGCGCTGATTATGGTGGCGAAGTTATCGTCCAGAAGGATCGTATCCGCCGCGCCTTTAGCCACATCCGTCCCGCGCAAACCCATTGCTATTCCCACGTCCGCCTTTTTGAGAGCGGGGGCGTCATTGACTCCGTCGCCGGTCATCGCGACGATGTTGCCCATCTCCTGAATCTGAGTGACGATGCGCATTTTGTGTTCAGGAGTAACGCGGGCGAACAGCACGTCATCATCAAGAGCGACTCTCAAAGCTTCGTCATCCATATCCGAAAGGTCTCGACTGGTGAGGGCGCGTTTTGCTTTCAGACCGATGCGATTGGCTATAGCCAGAGCAGTCGCGGAAGCGTCTCCGGTGATCATGACAACCCGAATTCCGCCGCTGTACGCCAGACGAATAGCCTCCTGCACTTCAGGACGGGGCGGGTCAATTATGGCGACAATGCCCAGCAAAGTTAAATTTTGCTCCACCTGCTCCTCGTCCAGAGCGAGATCATCGGTCAGAGCGCGCCGCGCTATCGCCAGCGTTCGCAGTCCCTGTTCAGCAAAGCGTTGATAAGCGGCAACAGCCGCCTCCCGGTCGGCGACTGTCATGTCTCTTTTTTCATCGCCTTGGGCGCTGCTCGCGGCGCGCGGAAGGTTTTATTCAGGCCCGCCATTTTCGGTCCCCCGCACGGGTTAGGGGCCGTTTTGGATTACCAGGACTTCAGGCGCGCCTTTGACGTGCGCCATCAGGCTTTCGGGACGTTTTTCGATGACAGTCATTCTTTTGCGGCGCGAATCGAATGAAAACTCGCTGAAAAGCTGTGTAGACCCTTCCGCGTCCAGCCCCGCTTTGCAGGCGGCTACAACCAGAGCGGCTTCTGTGGGGTCTCCCATAGCATACCACCCGCCTTCGTCCTGAGCGATTCTGGCGTGGTTGCAGCGCAAACCTGTTTCCAAAAGGGCGATCAAGCCCGGATTCTCCTGCGGAGCAATCTCCTGCCCGTTCAGTTGGAATTTCCCATCAGGAGCATATCCAACGCCGGTGACATCCATTTCCATTTCGGGCAGCCAGATATGCTGAATGGTCATCTCGTTTTTCGTCAATGTCCCGGTCTTATCGGTGCAAATGACCGTCGCAGAGCCGAGCGTCTCGGCGGCGTGAAGCCGACGAACCAGAGATTGACGCCGAACCATAGCGCGAACGCCAAGCGCGAGGGTGATAGTCACAACCGCCGGAAGCCCTTCGGGCACCACCGCCACCGCCAGCGATATGCCGGTAAGAAACATCTCCACCAATTCCCTGCCCATCAGCCAACCGGCGACCGCTATTAGCAAGGAGACGCCAATCCCCAACATGCCCAGTTGCTTTCCCAGCTTGGTTAGCTTGCGCTGGAGGGGCGTGGTTTCATCGCCCACAGATTGGGTCAGATCAGCTATGCGCCCGAACTCAGTTTCCATGCCGGTAGCCACCACGACGCCCTGAGCGCGTCCGTTGGTGATGGCTGTGCCCATCCACGCTTGAGAAGATCGTTCAGCCAGCGGGGCATCGGAATCTACAGGCTCTATGCTCTTTGAAACAGGCGCCGACTCGCCGGTGAGGGAGGATTCATCCACGCGCAGGTTGAGAGCTTCCACGAGGCGCAAATCGGCAGGGACGCGATCACCTACCTCCAGCACAACCACGTCTCCGGGTACGAGTTCCTTAGCGTCAATCTCCTGCGCATGCCCGTCACGGATCACCGCGCAGCGCGGGGCAAGCATACGCTGAAGCGCCTCCATTGCCCGTTCTGCCCTCCATTCCTGAACAAAGCCTAACGCGCCATTCAGCGCGACAATGATCAAAATGGCGATGGCATCTACAGCCTCGCCGATAGCTATGGATACGCCAGCGGCTACAAGCAGAATGATGATCAGAGCGTCGGTAAACTGTCGAAAAAGCACCCGATACAAGGGCGTGCGACCGACTACCTCGAATTCGTTAAATCCATGTTGTTGAAGCCGACGCGCGGCATCTTCCCTGCTCAAGCCCTGCCCCGAATCCGTATTCAAACGCGAAGCGACTTCCTGAACGCCCAGAGCGTGCCACGACCGCGAGTCTTTATCCGCCAAAACCTATCCTCCCGTATCCTGTGAATATGATGAAACAGAGATACACCATTATTGACAATATCACCGCACAACGAAGCCCGGCGGTGATGGGATTGTCTGAGATTTTGAGCCGTCTGGAGATGCGCTGTCCACCCATTATGTAAGGCGAAAGAAGAAAGGTGAAAAAAAACGCCACCGGAACAAACAAAGGCGTTGAGCCAATGCCCGGCGATGCCGTCGCCCCGAAACTCCATACCCAGAGCCGATCTCCGAGATTGCTCAGTACTGTAACCGCAAGGAACGCGCTTATGCTTATCAGCAGAGCCGGTATGTAAAATCTACCGAAAAAGGAGCGTAAACGCTGGTAAATATACATAGCGATGGCGATACAGCCAATCCAGAGCAGCACAACGCTCAAAGGCGTCGCGAAAACCTCTATATCCTTTATTGTCCCGCCGATATACGTGATAGTCCTCAACTCAACGAAGAGCTTGTCCACGAAAGTATAGAAGAACCCGCCGATCCCGCCGATGATCAACCCCCGAAGGAGCATACCAGTCGCATCCTTGCGGATTGCCCAGTATGTAAAGACGCCCAGAACTATGAGGTCGCTAAAATACAGCGGTATTATGGAATTTAGCTTCGTATTGACGAGAAAAGCTGTTAAGATCAGGGCGACTGCCCCAATTACTATGAGATCAGTGCGATTTATGCGTCTGAAATTCATGAGCCATCAATCTCCAATCAGGCTTATACATACGAGTTTTTCAGTTATGAGTAGAACGAGGCTGCCCCCCCCGTTGGGGAGCATACGTTGGAACCAACCGGCGGGGCGCCTCCTTCTACTTACTAACAACCAGCGGAACCGGTTCTACTAGAATAACTGAAAAACTCGTATTATACATCCATTTTTTCCAGTCTGTTCTGTCCAACTTTCATCAATATCAGGACGACGCCCGCCCAGGGAGCCAGAACCAAAGGGGTGAAATACCATCCGATAGAGGCGATCCCTACAAACGTGACGCCGAAGAGAACGGAGAACAGATACAGCAAAAGCAGTCCCGGCAGTGACGACGCTCTCATGGGATTGGTAAAGTCAAATTTCGGAAATATCGCCGCCAGAGCCGTTCCGAAAGCCGAGAGATAAACTGCCGCAATTCCCCCTATCAGAATATTGTGGCGCATCTGTTCCAACGATGATCGCCCGGTCAGATACAGCGCGGTCACGAACGCGAGCGTCACAACGAGGTTAATGCTTCCGCCCAAAAGATATTTGGCTCGCAGAAACGCCGACATCCGCACCGGCAGGGAGCGGAGAAGAGCGAAATTGCGCCCCTCTTTTCCCACGCACGACAGGGAGTAAGACGCAGTCGTCAACAGCGATATGATGATTATGTATATTGCCTGCGTTCCCAGATCGCTCGCCTTGAAAAGGATAAATACGGGAAATATCACCAGCAAAATCACGAATCCTATCCAGGTATGCGGTTCACGCCGCATAACAGTGATTTCTTTGGAAATAACGGCACGCGTTCTCCCCATCTTTGCGGATGGCTTGTTGCGGACAGAGGCTCTCTGCCTGCCTCGACGCCGTTTTGTTTCCCCGGTCATCATCCAGAGCCGGCGAAATCTTGCTCTGAAAAGGTAAAAAGCTCCCGCCAAACAGCCCACCGTCATCGCCACAAATCCAGCCGCATACAGGAAACCGCCAAATGGCGTGAAACCCAAATGCGGTAATGCCGCTACAAGCCACGATGTTGGCAGGAAAACAGCTATCGGAACGGAGCCAGATAACGACGCGCCCGGCTCAATCTGGTGAACGTAACTTGCGAAAAACATCAACAGAAATGCCAGAGACGCAACAATCGCGATCATCCGCAGGAAAAACGCCCATCGAGATGATACAATAAACCTGCCCAGAATGAGGGCGACAATAACAGATAGGCAAGCCAACTGAACCATAACGGCAAGCCAGCCGATAAGAAAAATCGCCGCCGTAAAGGGCATTCTGGCTTTGCTGATAATTACAAAAAGAAAGGAGATACAAATGGGAAATGGCAGGATCATGCTTCTGGCAGTGTAAGTAAGCGACTCGGCCAGCTTCGACAGAAAAAGCGAGCCGTCCGTTGCCGGCAGTGACATCAGGAAAGCCAGGTCTTTAGCCTGAAACATCCTGTACAGCGTCAGCGCGGCGGCGCTTATGAAGATAAAAAAGAAGATGATGGCAAGATTCCCGCTGACCATTTGAGCCAGCCCTTCCCATCCAGAGCTTTCATAAATCGCGCCGTACATCTGGCTCATGGTGCGCGTGAATGTGACGTAAAATGGGGCGATTAAGGCTACGGAAATCAGCCATCCAAGCCGCTTCTGACGCGAACTGTGCGTGAGAGTATTGTATGTTTGTCGTAGTTTGTATTTAAGAATGATCGGCAGCATCGTCTAAAAACTGGCTGATTCGCCCTTCCCGCATTCCGCCTGTTAGCTCAAGGAATATCTCTTCCAGCGACCCCGACGCTGTTTCCCGCGCCTCGCTACGGAGTTCGTCCATCGTTCCGACTTTGACGAGCTTTCCGTCGTTGATGATCCCCACTCTGTCACACATTTTTTCAGCCACTTCCAGTATATGCGTCGTCATGAATACGGCAGTGCCGCGACTGCATACGTCCTGGAGCAGGTCTTTCATCATCCTCGCGCTTCTGGGATCCAGCCCGCCGGTAGGCTCATCCAGAAACAGAATTTTCGGGTCATGGATCAGAGCAGCGCCGATGGCTATTTTCTTCTTCATGCCCAGCGAGTATCCCTCGATCAGTTCATCCGCCGAGGCGGAAAGGTCGAATATCTCCATGAATTTATCAATTCTGTCATGCTTTTTCCGAACGCCGTGCATGTCGGCAACAAACTGGAGGAACTCCCTGCCGGACAGCTTATCATAAAGGAAAGGGGTTTCAGGAAGATAACCCATGATCTTTTTAACAGCGTTGGGAGATTCCACAACATTAATCCCGCCAACCAACGCCTCGCCCGACGTGGGCTGAAGCAGGCAGGTCAATATCTTGATGGTGGTGGTCTTCCCCGCGCCGTTGGGACCCAGGAACACAAAAAGCTCCCCGGGTTCGACGTGAAGATCAAGAGAATCCACAGCCAGCAGATCGCCGTATTTTTTTGTCAGAGCTTTAGTTTCGATCATTGAATTTGGTTCCGGCGCGGTTGTAGCATTAGTTTCCAGCGTTCAGGATCATTCTCACGCTTGCCCTATCGCTGTCGGACTCGAATGTCATCCCCATATACCGCCACGCATCGAGTATAAAGACATTTTGATACAGCATTGTGGCGATCCGTTCCGCTTCGCGTTCGCCGGCGAGTTTGGCGCGCCATGCGTACAGCTTCCCCGCCTGTTTTGTCATCGCCGACGCTGACCCGATGTCCACAAAAATCTGACCTTGCGAAGCCTCTATGATGGGCGACAGAACGCCGCCGTAGCGTCTGTTTTTCATGAGCGACTGCTGTTTATTGAGAGATACGTCAACAGCCAATTCCAGAGCCGATGTATCGCTTGCTATGACCAGAAGATCGTCTCCGAGCATGGCGTAGCCAGCGTCAAGGGACATTCCCATTCCTATCGGCGCTCTTGTGTGATTGATGACGGTATCCGCATATTCCGTTTCGGTGAACGTCAGCCGCCGTTCCCTGATTTCTATTGCGCCGTTCAGGTCTTTCAGCGCAGACTGAGCCTTCGCCTTGTCCTTCATCCGGAAGAAGAGCATCACCGGCGGCAGTAACTGGAATCCCTCGATATTCGGTTTCAAAACGACAACCGCCGCACCGCTGTGAAGAACTGGCGACAATTTATTCCCGACCATATTCAGTTCCGAACCGATAACCGCCGCCAGCGTCTCAAAAATCGTGTCCACTCCCAACGTCTCATGGCGCGCGAACAGCAGGCAGTCGGCAGGCACGGGCAGATCATCCAAACCTAATGATGACGCTATTTCCCCTCCCGGCGACTTGTAGTCCGCCCGTATGTCGAACGTCAGCCCTCCGCTCTGGCGGAAAACAGCGCCAGCCCACGCGTCAACTCGCTCTGAAATTGGCGTCAGATAGCGAAGGTGAGGGTCGGCTTTCGCCATGGTTATCAGCGGGAAAATAAGCGGATGAGCGGCGGCGGCTCGAATCTTCGCCGAGTTTACGTAAAAAGAGACTTCCGATTCAGGCAGATCAGCGACTAATCCCTGATCGTCCCCTCTGTGCAGATCAACGGATTTCTTCAGAAGTGATATGTTTGTGCTCAACATTCCTGCTTTGCCGATGAAGCCATAGCTGAATTTCAGCCCTGGAACCGCCAGAGTTATCAGTTCAATGCCTCTATATTTCTCCTTTGTGAGTTCATATACTTTCGCCAGCGCCCTTTCTGTGTTCCATGATTTCAGATGTATTCGGGTAAGAACGTCCACCTCGCTGACAAGCAGGAAATCCAGACGCCCGTTCTCATGGTGAAGCGCGAAGAGAGCGTCCTTGCTCACCAGTTTGATAACCCCTTTCGGGTCTATTGACGCCATTATCTGTTTTTCCAGCTTTTTCCTCTGCTTTTCCGCCATCTTCCACAGTTCTGACGATTTGAGCGTTTCCCAGATTGGAGACCTAACGAGTCTGCTCGCGAATTCGGACTCCTTCACGTCCGCCAGAACTTCGTCCAGATTCGACGCGGTGACGTATGCCAACGGTACGCCCGGCGCCAGTCCAATAATCTCAGGCTTTCTCCATACCAGATAATTGAGCATGCACCACAGAAGTAAAGCGGCGGCCAGCAACAGCAGGAGCGTTATAAGTATTATCTTGATGATCTTCATTTCAAAGATTCCTTGAGTAACTTAAACCTGTCCCCGCCGCTATTGTAAAATGATAGGCTATGAGTGTTCGATTGTCAAGCAGTTTTGCCCCGAAACCTTCATATCACCCTTCATGCTCGGTTCTTAGACTCTGGCATACACGTCTCAATTTCTTACGAGCCTGGTGCAGTCGGGATTTCACCTGTCCTTGAGAACAGCCAACCAACTCTGCTATCTTCTCGTATGATAACCCATCAATGTACCGAAGGATTATCAGCTTCTGGTGATCCTTTTTCAGGAGATTGATCTTTTCTTTCAGATTTTCCAGAAGCTCTTCCATTATCAACTCTTCTTCCTGGGAGATGGACGACGATTCTGTGGTTATCTTCGCTTCACTATCTGCGCTCATGTCCTCAAAGGATTTCATAGGATGGCGGTTCTTCTTGCGTAGCATGTCTCTGCATACGTTGGTCGCCAGCACTCTGAGCCACGAGGAAAACGAAGCCTCATACCTGAACTGGTTGATCCTGTTCAGTACGCGCGCAAAAATCTCCTGAACGGCGTCCTCAGCGTCCTGCTCGTTTCCCATGACTTTGCGCGCAATCTGAAGAACAGTGGAATGATACTGCTTGTAAAGCAGGTCAAAAGATTCCTGACATCCAGATTGGCACCGCTTAATAAGGATACTCTCGGTCTCGTTCATGCTTGCCTTTCGCCAAAAAGAACCTTGACACAGCTAATTGTCTAATGTATAATAACAAAGCAAATTAGTTGCCTGTTGCCGGAGTGGTGGAATTGGTAGACACGCTAGCTTGAGGGGCTAGTGGACACCTTTGTCTGTGCGAGTTCAAATCTCGCCTCCGGCACCATCTTTTTTCCCATCCAGTGCCGTTACAAACCATATTCAGTACGTTCCAGAACAGTCTGCTTCAACGCTGGCGAAAGCCTGTTGAAATACTCTGAATATCCGCCCACTCGCACGATGAGGTCTTGATGTCGTTCCGGGCGCGCTATGGCGTCCCGCAGAACTTCCTGATCTACAACATTTATCTGAAGCTGCATTCCGCCCATGTCGAAGTATGTTCTCACCAATTCCTGGAGTTTGGCGCGTCCGGATTCTGTGGCGAAAAAATCCTGCGTGAAACGCGCGTTGACTACCAGCGTGCCCGGCGCGAGGTAGTGCGGAATAGCGGCGACGCTTTTGAGCATCGCGGTGGGACCGCTTCGATCACGCCCCTGAACAGGTCCGGCTGAATCCGCCAGCGGCGTTCCCGCTAAACGTCCATCGGGCAGCGCGCCTACTGGAATGCCGGCATTGGCGTATGTGACGAACATGAGACACGACGCCAGAAATTTGCCCCCGCGCCAGGGCGCGTAGCGGAGGAATTGCCGAAACAGGAATTCCGCAATATCAGCGGCGATCTCGTCGGCGCGCGGGTCATCATTGCCAAAACGCGGACATCGCTCCATGCGTAAACGAAGGGCTTCCTCGCCTTCGTAATTTTGCCGTAATATCGCTATCAATTCAGCGCCCGTTTTTTCCTCCTTCTCAAAAACCACTTCCCGGACAGCCGCCAGCGAGTCTATAACGTTAGCCAGCCCCGCCACATTGATTACGCTCCAGTTGTAGCGAGCGCCGCCAGCGTTGAACTCGCGCCCGTTGTCAATGCAATCGTCAATCAGCAGGTTTCGCATTGGCTGTGGGCGGAATTTTGCCTTCATCTCCTGATCCGCGCTTACCTCCCGGGCGATCTCGGCTACTACGCCGGCGACATCCTCCTTATAGACGGCGAGTAGTTTACTGAAGCTGTCCACAGTAGACAGATGATTTTGAAAGGTCTGGGCGAGGATCAGCGGCAAATTTATGCCGGCGTCCAGCGAACCCACGTTGGAGCGACCGTGTATCATCGTTTCCGTACAGCCACCTCCGTTGTGCCACCCCAAATCCTGTTCGCTGACACCCAGATGCGCGTCGAGCAGAGATCGCAGATATTCCTCTTCGTTGTAGAGGGCTGGCAATCCACATCCGGTGGCGATGGTATCCAGCGCGGCGTTCCACACCGGCGGCGGCATGTCGCGCCGCACGTGCAGTTGTAGATTTGGGCGTCGGATTCCCTGCGCCGCCTCCAGACATGCGATGGTCAGATCATTGTAGGCGGGTTCGCCGGCGGAAGTTGTTCCGCCGATCCCCGCGCTCCAGCCGCTGTTGGCGTCGGTATTCTCCCACAGACAGCGGATCAGTTCGACCGCCTCCCGATGAGTGGTGCGCCCTGATACCAGATCGCGTTCGTAGTAAGGGAAAAGCTCCTGATCGACGCGACCGGGATTGTCGCAATCGTCCAGATAATAAACGAAATTGTAGGCGACGATGGCTTCAAAAAAATCGCGCGCAGGCTGAAACGGCACCCGCTCATAAGCTGAGATCAACCGTTCGCATTGAATATCAGAGCATGTATCACGCAGTAGCTCCAAAATGCGCTCATGCCAGCGTTTAATCCCTGCGAGGACATCCAGCAGACCAAGATAGAAATCAATGCGCTCTTCTTCATTTGCGGCATTCAGATTCCTTTCGATCCTGCGGGAATATTCAGATAAACCCTCCCGTATGATCCGACCGTAATTCGGAATGCTGTGAGTATATCCGCGCCCGCCGACTGTGTGCCTCGTTTTTATGACGTTCAGTTGCGCTTTGAGATCGCTCATGGATTCCCGGAGCGTTTCCAGCGCGGCTCGTTCCTCTGCTGTCGCATTGGCGATCTGCTCCATCAAGGCTGACTCGTTATAAGACCATGTGAATGAGTAACTGGGCGATAGGATGCGATTTCCGCCGCCGGCGTGTATGGAACCGCAGGGATAAAGGAGCTTGCCATTGTAAGGCGATAGGGTATAATGCTCAAACCGCCGGCGAACAGCCCGCGACCAACGGCGC
>Ga0255402_1124_pt1 | contig 10533 bp, 6 predicted proteins | sample ANMaggSeSYBR01D4_FD_182125 | JGI IMG/M metagenome (GOLD analysis project Ga0255402, IMG submission 182125) | Sediment cell enrichment communities from methane seep in Santa Monica Basin, California, United Staets - ANME aggregate JGI... | ecosystem: Environmental > Aquatic > Marine > Cold seeps >...
TGCCCCCTTTTCCAAACACATATAACTCATTCTCTATTCTAAACCTTGCTTAGCTATGTGTCCAGTTTTTTCAGGGCAGGTCAAAGGTATGTCATCGTCAGCAGCAATATCCATTCCTACGTCATCGCCTTCTTCTACAAATGATTCCTCTTCCTCCGAATGCCTAACGATAAATCTTGCCCTCTCGAACAGCTCATCGAAAGTTATCACTTCAGGGTTTACCATATTTCGTCGAAACAATTCAAAAGAGCTAAACCTCTGCTCATTGGTTCCCTGATCGGTACGGAACTCATCTAGGCTACCAACTACCACAAAAGCTCTAGGCTGATACAAGAATACGGCCTCCCCTGTTAGCTCATCCGACATACCCATCATCTCCTATAGCTATTGATAGTTGACAGCTTATCTAACCCGCATCTAGATTTTTCCACGCTTCCAGGACAAGTCGTTTTGTCCGATATTCACCGAATTGCTTTATTTCCTTCTCCTTCAGCACTCTGAAGATCTCGCTGGGGAAGTCTTCGGCGTAAGCATCTCTGGAATCGAATACAGGGATATTGACACAAAAGGCAAAGTATTCAGGGATCGGTAATTGGTTCCACCACTACTTCATAGTATACCTGCTGATTGTTTTCTACTAATTTTCTCCTTCCGGCAACCGATAAGACAGTATTATCGTTATGAATGAGAATGACATTACTTGGGTGTATATCTTTGTTCTCAGGCTTTGAGAATATTTCATGGATTTTCGTTCTGGGATGCTTGGCTGACTGCAAACCATCCAATACTCCTCCGATGAGATTGTCAATATCTCCTTCTTTGTTTGCCTTTAGCTCAGTTTGTGTAATATATAGGGTAATATCAACAGATAAATATGCCCCAGCCCAGGTATCAAGCCATCCGTCAGGTCTAACTTCAAGAGCTTTTCGCCGTAACGGAACTAAGCGTTTGGCGGCTTTCTCTGTTCCCCACATTGATAGACCGCTGTCTTTCTTAGGTGGATAACCATCTACTTTAAATCTAATAACTGGTACCTGTTTCTCCTGCATTCTGTATATCCTCCTTTACTAATTCGTCTTAGCATTGTGCATCTATAGAATTTCGCGGATGAGTCACAGATGGATCAGCCGGTGGTGGTGAGAGAATGGTCTCATATGGTCTTCCTGTTTTCATCGCTTCTGCCATAGCATCGTAGATTTCCAGTATGACGCGCTTGGTGCGGTACTCTCTACATTTCTCCTCATCCCTTCGCTTGACAATTGGGAAAGTTTCCATTATATAGTCCACATCGCTCCGTTCGATTCCGTAGAGGTGAAAATAGGCAGCATCCAGTTCGCAGCGGATGAAGAAACGACGCTCTTCGTCCCAGCGAAAGGGCGGGTTGTCATAACAGTATTCCTTGGCAAAGGACTCGAGATTCCAAGTGGTATATGTCAATTCCATTGCCCTTGGAACAATCAGATTGCGCAAAACCGGTGTATAACGATCGGGTGGAATTACAGGAGTTTGCTCAAGTATATAGTTTGATAGATTGGTTCCCCCAAGCCGTTGACGTGCCAAGTAATCAAATGGGAAGGAGTTTAAACCCGAAAGGAGAATCAATATATCTGCGGTATCTCCATCACTTCTAATCACTCTAATCGAATAGTCAGTGATGTTAGGCGGAATCACCGACGCTATAACCCCCCTCTCATTGGTTCTATTTGTAATATTGCGCACGGCAAGAAGGCCTGACACCTTTGCCAGCTTTGGATTCCGTCTAACTGCTATCCCCGTAGGGATGTATCTTAGGAAGTTAATACCTGTCTCCGGTGATTTGTTAGTAACTTCAAGAACTTGAGCATCATTTCCAGCGACCATATAACTGGCATATCTGTGATCATACTGGTGGATCAGCTTGCCCTCGTAAAGAGGCACAAGATCATTATTACTGTTAAACGATACAGGGATATTCCCATTAAGTTCCATCGCTGTTACTATCTCGTCCGAAACATCGCTGACATTAATGTATCTATCAATTGATATTTCCCACTGATTCTGGGGTGGATCGTGCTGAATTAGGGGCGGACATTGTATATAGCACTTCCTTGTGATCTCGAGTTCTCTAGCATTAGGGAATTTGGGGCAGTTTCTTGTATTTGGGGAAAGCAACACTATGTCGTCATATGACATTTTGTTATGACGACTTGGGTCCCGCAATTGCTCGACACTTAGGTTATCAAAAGAGAAGTCGGCCTGGCGTATTCTTCGACCTAATGTAACAAGCGCAAATCGCTCCTGCGGATGTACAGATAGGAATAGCTTTTGCTTATTCTCGAATTCTGATACGGCGACTAGATTACCTGATCTGAAAGTTTCAGCGAACAAGTTACTGCAGAGCTTATCAGTAATATAGCCTCCTTTGACAATTACTCCGACACGGCCTCGCGCGTTATATAGGTTTAGAACAAGTTCAGAAAAAACAGCATATAAGTTGAATTTATCCTTCGCCGACAAAGGGAACCTGCCACTAGCACGCAGAAAGTTTGCCTCTGCCTCAACTTGTCTGCGTGCCTCGGACCAATCTTGATAAAGAGAAATATTGGTCTCCTGCAGTTCCTTAATCATCCTGCGCCGTTTCGCTTGACTTGGTTCAGCGTATATTCTTGGATCCCTTTCCGAAAAAAAATCTTGCTCCTCAAATTGCAGTCTTTCCCAAGGTGGATTACCTAACACCACGTCAAATCCACCAATCCAACCAGTCTGCCCGTCCTCAGGCTCCTCTGCCTTATCAGTCACACGAAAAACGTCAGGAAAAGCCAGATGCCAGTGGAAAAATTGATACTCCTCCGCCAGTCGCCTTATCTCTTCCCGTATCCATTTCTCAACGTGATAAGCACTCCGCTCAATCTGGTGGAACACCTGTTCCGTTATGGGATACGGGAATTTCTTCGTTTTCTTCCAGACGAAGGCAGCACACCAGGCATCCGCCCACAGATGTCCAAACTCATAACTGGTTGACTGGATATGCTGCTCGTAACGTTCCTGTTTGCGGCGCACGCCTTCAATAGTGTCATCGGGAATGTCCTCCAGACGCATCATACCGGCAGCAAGATCGCCTAGCCTTTCCCAGGGCTGCATATCTGGTGCAAACATTTCAGTCTGCTTTTTCTGCTCCTTATTTCGCTTCTTATACTCCTTGCAGATCTCCTTATCATCACCCTCAATAGGCTTGAAGGCGTTGTCAGGAATGCCTTTATCCAAAAGCACAGGTGTGGTTCCCAGCAGGCTATTACCACACTGGATTCGGTGTTCCAGAAAAGACAGCGGCTTGCCCGGCTCCAGAGCCTCCATCCACAGGCTTACTTTGCACAGTTCCACAGCCATAGGGTTTATGTCCACACCATAGACGCAATGCCCGATCACATCTCTGAGAGCCTTGCGTGTCGCTTCAGGCGAAGGCTCCTCATCCCCTGTGCGGACAAATGCCAGCTTCCTAGCCATGCGATGAGCGGCGGCGATAAGGAAATGTCCGCTTCCAGCGGCTGGATCGCAGACCTTTAGATTTAGGACGGCGTTCTCCGGATTGTTCTGCCTGACGGCTTCATCTAATACTGGGTCGAGGGCAGAATCCAACAAACACTGGACCAGACTATCCGGAGTATAATAACTCCCGGTGGTCTTGCGTTCATTGCCTCCGGCCGTCTTTAACTCGAATGCTCCTGCGTCCACATTCATCTCTGGATGCAGTTCCAACAATGACTCATAGACGCTCCCTAATTCCTCTGATCGCAGGTTCTTGTAATCCACAGGACGACGTTTGTTGCCATCAGTTATAAACGCTAGAGCGCGCACGGCATCCAGCAGGTCGGAGTTGGCTATATCAAGCCCTGTCAGCTCGGACATCGCCTCCTGGTCAAAGAGAAAGCTCCCCAGAGCAGGCAAGCCCAGTTCGGGACATCCATCCACGCTTCCCAGCTTACCCATCACTAGCCACAGTCCATATACCAGGTCCCCGTGACGAGTGCCCCTGCGACGTTCTGCCAATTGGCGGACACGGATTGTGGAGTAGAACCGGGTATATCGCTCCTTTGCGGTATCATCGGCGTTTGGATCCAGCAGCAAGTTCCAATCCTCCGCCACAAACAGAAAGAGCAGACGATACACGAATCTCAGCAATTGACGGTAATAGTCCTGTTTATCTAACTCTCCAGACTGAAGCTTCTCACGGAGTGCATCGTTAGCCGAATGTGTTAAGAATCCGCTGCCCAGGGCGTTAATAGCTTCCTCAACGCCGTTTCGGAGCTGATCCAGCGCGCGAGTTCCCTGTTCCTGAGCCGTGCGAGACCATTTCTCCAGCCAGCAGGATTCGGGCTTTTCAGATTCTATGCGAGATTCATGGCACAGGAGCCAGAGCAATACGAAATCAGCGTATACTTCACCATCCATCATGGCTTCCAAGTCGAACTCCACATAAGCCTGCCGGGTGAGGCTGACATTGTCCCGCAGGATACGCAGACGCAGACCATTGGACACGAACGCCCAGAGATGTTCATCAGAACGGTTCAATAACTCCTGCACCAGGCTGTGAGGACTGCTCCGGGCAGCTCCCGCAACCCCTGTAGTGCGCTTGTCCAGATCCACACGGAATCCCATAAGATGGATAGGCGTGTTCTGCCATCCGTGGGAGATGGGATAGCCCTTCCCATCTATTTCAATAGACCGAGCTGTGAGCAGACGACCATAACCAAGTTCCTGAAAGAGGGTAAGCAACCATCGCTCACGGGTAACGCTGGTTCCCAGATCATTCGCAGGGAGTCTATCCCGCGCGGTCTTGAAGGCGTTCCAAGCTCCCCCAATTCGGCTCCACGAGCGGTTCGTGGCTTCATTCAGACGCTCTCCAGACAGGTGGTAGGATTCTGGAGTCAGTCCTTCCAAGTCAGAATCGCCGGAGGAAATCCGCTGCAGCAAGTCCGGAGGAAGGATAGCTCCCTCAGTGCGGATTGTGGTAAACAGATTGCGATACCGTGTCTGCATAAAAGAACTCCATAGCTTATTGCACTCTGGAACTAACTACTCCTTCTCCGCTAATATTTCTGAGATCATCTCTTTCAGCAAAGGTAGATCCTGCTGAACTGTCTTCCACAAAACTTCCAGATCCACGCCGAAATATGCGTGTATGAGCTTATCCCGCATACCGGCCATATCTTTCCAGGGGATATTCGGATACTTGTTCTTTATGAACTCAGGTATATTCTTCGCCGCTTCGCCAATGACCTCGATAGCCCTCACTACCGCATAAATCGTCTTCTTATCTCTGTTGAAATCGTCGAAGCTATAACCTCGCACAAAAACCTGAACATCCTCAATGGATTCAGCAATATCCATCACATAATCCCAATAGGATCTTTTCCTCATACGTAAACAACCTCTTCGAGTATATGCTCTCCGATCCTGGGCTTCAGCGCTGTTTTCATAACCAGGTCCACTTTCCTGCCGGTAAGCTCACTAATATATCGTTCCAGAGCGACGAATTCAAGTAGAGTTGGCGGGTCGTCAAACTCGACCAAAACATCCAGATCGCTGTCAGTGCCGTTCTCTCCTCTGACATAAGAACCAAAGATGCCCATTGCCCTAACTTTATACTTCTCTCTCAGATAGGGCATATCCCCCTTGATCTTCTTCTTAACTTTTTCAAGTTCCGTCATATCATCATCCTCAAGCTTGTTCTGAAAGCTTGATATGTTTATGAAGCTTTCGGCAAATAGACATATATTCCCAGCACGTCCGGCGGCAGAATAGGCTTGATGCTGTACCTGACACCTTTCGTGCGCGATGCCTCCCGCACACGTCTGTGAGCGTCCAGGACTGCATCACCTTGTACTATCGCCACTTCATCCAGATGAGGACGTATGGCGTCAAATCCGTCCATAATCCTGTTCAGGGCATTTGCCGCCAGGTCGTATGAGATATTCCCTTCCGGGACAACTCGCAGTAAGGTCTCAGCCATTTCGGAACCGAGCCATAAGGCATTCTGAGGCGATCCCTCAAAGGCCAGCAGTTGACAGTCCTCCACCAGCAGCGGCGTCGGTTGAAGACTGCCTATGATATGATACCGCAGACGGATGAGCAGGACAGTAGTACGTCGCTCCACCTGACCAGTTCTTATGACTCCACAGCAACGTGCGATACTCTGGCTTAACGGATCCAGCGCTGTGTCCATAACGTGCGTCGCCAGACCCTCTACGATGGGATGAGTGCGGTTCAAATTAAGAACTCCCGCAGTCTGTTTGGCGGCATCAAAACGGGCGGCAAATTTATCATCCATGCCAATGGCTTCCCGGAATGCCCTGGGAGCTTCCGCGGGATCAAATATCAAAACGTCTTTCTTTTCCGATATAACGCCACCGTGAGCACGAAAGGCTTCCTGGACAAACCTCTCCATATCCACGCCAGCACCAATGGCTGATCGCGCTTCCTCCAGTTCACGGGCCACCTCGTCAACACTAATGCGCTCCTGAGCGAACATGGTGCGGGAACGCTTTTCTCGCTCCGCAGAGGCGTCAACTCGTCGGGAATATTCCTCCTTCTGAGGCTTCAGCATATCCTCAAAGCCCGGGAGAAACTGCTCCACGCCGGTTGTGCTGGTCTGCTCCCGGAGCAGCAACCCCTCAAAGATGGCTTCGATCACCTGTTCAGTGTCCTCTGGCACCGGCACTGAAATGCCCAGAGAGTTGCGTATAGCACGATGCTTGCGGATGATCACATCCAGAACAATGCCATCGATCTGAGTGTCCGTCCCCCAATAGGTTACTACCTTCACCTTATCCTTTGGTTGTCCGAACCTATCGACGCGCCCTTCCCTCTGCTCATGCCGCGTGGGATTCCACGACAGGTCGTAATGCACCACAGCGTCAAAGTCTTCCTGGAGATTGATACCTTCGCTCAGGCAGTCGGTGCAGACCAGGACATGCTTATTGGATTGAGCCAGTTGCGCCACACGATCCTCTCGCTCCGCTGGCGGAAGCTTTCCGGTTACTGAGGCTACCTCAACGGTATTAGGCAACTTCTTCCGAAGGTTCTCCGCTACATATTCAGCGGTAGGGATGAATCGGCAGAACACGATGGGACGATAGCCCTCATTTATCAGCGATTTGACAATGTCAATAGCCTTTTGCAGCTTCCTGTCGTTTTTCTCCTTCAGCGCATCCGCTTGCCTTGCCATGTCAAGCAGACGTTTGCGGTGGGCTTGCTCATCCTGAGCCATCTCGCCTATATCACTTCCCGGCGGGATGTCTATGCCCTCATTCGGCATGTCATCCATGAGGTCAAAAACGGTACGACGACCGATCTCGTCGGCTTCTTCAGGGGTATCAGTATCCACGGTTGCAGCCCGGTTACGTAATGTCTCCGCCGCTGCCGCAGGACTGGAAGCCAGAGAGCGCAATAGCGCCAGTATGGACCACCATCGCACACGCTGATGATGCTTGCTATCCTGTGCCACCTCCTTAACGCTCTCACGAGCGTATCGCAGAACGCGGTCGAAGAGCTTCTTATAGTCTTCCGAAAGCGTATAGGTCTCTTCCATATCGTCACGCTCCGGGAAGGGAGTATCCGTATCCATGTAGTTTTTAATATCCGCACGACGCCGCTGGATGAAGTGGGCAGCCAGACAACGGCGGTGATTCACGTTCTCAGTTCCTGTGAGTTCTGACGAAAGATATGCGAAGTCAGCATCCAGGAACGCCAGCAGCGATCTGAATGGATCCTCCTTGCCGCTGTGGGGCGTAGCTGTCACCATTATCATGTGTCGCTCTTCATCTGAAGCAAGCCCGGAGACAAGTTGATGTCTTTGATGACGTGCGCTTCTGCCCTGTCCCGATGGGTCTGCGCATGTGTGAATCTCATCCACAATCACCAGCTCAGGGCACGTCCGCAGGAACTCATATCGCCGCCTGTCGGACTTGATAAAATCCATGGAGACAATAACGTATGGATATACCTCAAAGAGGGACTGTCCCAGCCGACAGTTCCGCTCTAAGCGCGTTGCTGTGCTGGGAAGCACCAGTTCCACATTGATGTGGAACTTACTTTGCAGTTCAGCTTGCCATTGCTCTGCCAGGTGTGGCGGACACAGCACCGCCAGACGCTCTACCTCTCCACGATCCATCAACTCACGGGCGATGAGGCAGGCTTCGATGGTCTTACCGATGCCCACGTCATCGGCTATAAGGATACGGACTGGATCCAGTTTAAGGGCCATCAGGAGTGGAACCAACTGATAAGGTCGTGGCTCTACAGCGATGCGCGCGAATGACCGGAATGGCCCAGCGCTTGAGCGGAATCCCAGGCGAACTGCATCCCGAAGCAGACGGCAGGAGCGGTAATCTCCTATCTGTGTCGTGTTTGGAAGATCGAACATTGCTGGTTCCACAGTCTCCAATGGGAGGAAAATTCCTGTAACCTCATCCTCGGTTCCACCCAGAGGCCGCACCATCAACAAGTCATTTTCCGATTCCGGGAGCACCACCCATTCTCTGCTTCTAGCCCTTACCAACGAACCAACTGCGAAACTCATGTTTCCCTCCCGAATACGTAGGGGTATTTCGATATGATCTCATCCCAATTGTCTTTATGACTAAAGCGGATGACTGTGTAGCCGTAGTCCTCCATGCACTCAGTTTGGGCAACGTCGCGCTGCTGGCGGTCTGGGAAATCGTGGTGTGGCCCGTCGATATATATGGCAGTCTGTTGCTCCTCATAGAGGAAATCGGGACGCGTCTTACAGGCATCGACCAGAACTTGCGCCTTTGATGGCAACCGGTACTTATGCTCTTCCAGATACCTCAGCCACCCACACTCCAGATCAGATCCAGCCAGGTTCATCAACTGTATGAGATGCTCATTACGGGGTATGGCAGTAGGCGAAGCATCCACAGTAGCCGTCGCGAACCTGAACAGCAAATCTTTGATAATCTGACGATCCAGGAGGGCATGATCCCTTTGATTTGTGTAATTCATCAGACAGTCGTAGCAGGCTGCTTCGCAATCCTCCTGGGAGCGTTCTGCGCGACGGAGGTCTTCCCCTGTGTCAGGATCGAAGTGACATAACTCAAGAGCTTCCCTGGCAACTTCAGCAAAAGCGCCTTTGTCATCCAACAGACGACGAAGAACGCCTGCGCCACCTTCAGCGGCTTCATAGAAAAGGATCAAACGCCGATCATCCCTGGTAGGTAAAGGCTCTGCTGCCAGTTCTCTGTCCTCCAGTTGGTATCTGACCTGAATTGCATTCTTGAGGGCCGACTGGAGTGACGCCATGGCGCTGGCATTCAGCTCTTCAGAAGGCTCCAGTATCATGCAGTTTCTTCGATCCTCAACGTAAGGGATCACCCGGGCTGTCTTTGGGGACATGGGATCATCCGGCTCTTCCTCAACCATTTGCTTATTCTTTGCCCAGTAGCCTCGCTCCGTGTCCAGGACAAACCCATACTGCTCCTTGTTCTCGCGGCGTGCCCATCCCAGATTGATGCGCCAGAGCGTTGCAGAATGACCGTATGTAAGATCGGCAAGTTTCGTTCCGCCTTGCCTTACCTCTGCTGTGCGAGACGACACATGCCCGCCATGCTCACTGAACCTCAGGCTTGTTATAATATCATAACCCAGTCGTAAGCGTTCCTCCTCATCGCAGTTGATGCGCTTGCGGCGTCTTGTGGACACGTTCCGCAGCCGGAACAGCGGCTGCAATGTCTGTAAAAGGTTGGATTTACAACGCTCACAGAGGTCAGGTCCATCCCCCTCGAAAATGGGGTGCAAATAGCCGCACTGCTCACACAGCTTAACGCGTTGTGTAAGTATGTCCTCATCACCCACCGGCAGGATGACCTTGTTAATCTCATATCGAGATCCTTCATGGTATATTGTGGCGCGTGGACCAAACTCGGAGATGGCCAGGAAGCGTGGACGGGAAAGCATCTCATCATGCTGCTTGCGCCCGCGACGGCCTGGAATATATGCAGAAAGAGGAAGCCTGGGAAAGTTATAACCCGGCAGAAAACCCTCACTGGCAAAGTAGCGATAGCTGTAGAAGTCCGACTGGACTACACTCTCCACTTCGGTTAGTAGTCTCAGTTGTGATTCTGCTTCGCGCCTCAGTCGCCCCGCCTCGCTCTTGTCCTTTGGGCTGGTCGCGGCACTGCGGACGATACGTCCTTGAATCTCCGACTGTGCATATGCAGCTCGGTATAGTCCACGCCAGCGATTACATGCCTGATCGAAGCTGCGAGACATATGGTTCAGCACCTCGTCGATCCAGCCTTCGTGGTACCAATCTGAAGCCTCTAGCTCATCTATAATAGTCTCAAGAACTTGCTTTGCACGTTCCTTTGCCCGTTGCTTTGGGGCTTCCGCCTCAATATCGCGTCGCACACTATCCAGTAGTTCCAGACTCGATGGATCCTCTGAGAGATCCAGTATGTCCCTCAGCGATTTCCCCAGGCTCATACCTGTTTCAGTCAGCCAGATAGCGTGAATATGGGCACGGATCAGATCTTCATT
>Ga0255402_1079_pt2 | contig 10511 bp, 6 predicted proteins | sample ANMaggSeSYBR01D4_FD_182125 | JGI IMG/M metagenome (GOLD analysis project Ga0255402, IMG submission 182125) | Sediment cell enrichment communities from methane seep in Santa Monica Basin, California, United Staets - ANME aggregate JGI... | ecosystem: Environmental > Aquatic > Marine > Cold seeps >...
GGGCTGCCAGAGCAACTGGGACTGTCTGAAGCCTGTCAATGACTTTGTTGATGGCATAGGAGCGGATGCTGTCATCATCACGGCGGCGACAAGTTCCAACGAACCAATCACGTTGGCTGCAAATCTGGCTCGCAAGAGGGGGATTCTGGTTGTTGTAGGATTGGTCGGTACGGATATTCCACGAAGTCTGCTTTACGAAAAAGAACTGGATGTTCGCGGCAGTTGCTCATACGGGCCTGGAAGATATGACGGAAATTACGAGGAGAAGGGCATTGACTATCCTGTGGGATACGTCCGCTGGACCGAGAATCGGAACATGCAAGCTTTTGTTAATTTTGTGGGCGCGGGCAGGATTAACGTTGAAAAAATGATTACCCACAGATTTCCAATATCGAAAGCGACAGAGGCTTATGCTTTGCTTTTGAATAATAAGGAGAATTCTCTCGGAGTTTTGTTGGAATATCCTCAAGAAACGGGGAACGCTGAATCAAAAATTCACATACCGAACGTTGTCGCCAATCCTTCCGCCGATTTGAATATAGCGTTCATTGGCGCGGGCAATTTCGCGCAGAACTATCTCTTACCGCATCTGGTTAAATATAAAGGCGCGGCTTTGCAGGGCGTGTGCACTTCTCACGGCGCAAGTTCCAGGAAGGCGGCTCAGAAATTCGGATTCGAGTTCTGCACGACCAACCCCCGGGATATTTTCGAGGATGATTCCATCAACGTTGTTTTCATAGCGACTCAACATAAGTCGCATGGACAACTCGTTATAGATTCGCTTCGAGCGGGAAAAAACGTCTTTGTCGAAAAACCGTTGTGTATAACCCGTGAGGAGCTTGATGAAATAAGATCGGCTTATGAATCTGGCGAATCGGTCTTGTCAGTTGGCTTTAACAGGCGGTTTTCTCCATACTCCGAAAAGATCAAGAGGCTGTTCAGCGACCGCTCAATGCCGCTTGTGATCAACTACAGAGTGAACGCAGGAAGTATCCCGGAGGATCATTGGCTTCAAGACCATGCGCAAGGCGGTCGGATCATCGGCGAAGTCTGTCATTTTATTGACCTGATGCAATTCATGACGGATTCTGATCCTGTGCGTATCTATGCGGAGCGTATTGCCGGGGATGATTCCTGCAATGCGGTGATAGGGTTTGAGGACGGTTCGATTGGCACGGTTTCATACCTTGCAAACGGCAACTCTACCCTATCCAAAGAACGGATCGAGTTCTTCTGCGGCGGTAGGATTGCCGTCCTGGACGACTGGCGGAAGCTTTGGCTTTACAGCGGTCGGAAACCAAAAAAAATCAAACTTGGACTGGAGAAAGGTTACAGAGAGGAAATTCACGCGTTTCTGGATTCAGTTCGCGGAAACGCTCAAAATCCGATTCCATTCGGGAGCCTCTATGCTACGACTTTGATCACGTTCAGAATACTTGAGTCGCTTGTATCAGGAGCGCGCGTTATTGAGAACGCGCAGCAATTTGTGCGGAAGTGAAAGACAGCCATGATAGAAAAGAAAATATATGCAAGAATAGGGCTTATGGGAAATCCCTCCGACGGTTTCTATGGAAAAACCATATCAGCCTGTATAAGCAATTTCTATGCGGGAATCACGCTCGCGGAGAGTCGGCGGCTGAGAATAGAACCGCATAGGATATTTGATCCCACAGAATTTGCCAGTCTTAGTGAACTTGAGGTAGTATCCAATCGTGATGGCTACTACGGCGGAATACGGCTCATATATGCAACCTGCAAGCGTTTCAGCAAATACTGTAGGGAGAAAAACATAACGCTGGATGACAGAAACTACAGCATCAGTTATGATACAAACATCCCCCGACAGGTGGGACTTGGCGGTTCCAGCGCCATAATAGTATCGCTCTGGAAAGCGCTTATGGAGTTCTACGGTCTGACGAATGAAGACATCTCTCTGGAAGACCAGCCCGAATTGGTGTTGAGCGTGGAGACAGAGGAATTGGGGATCAAGGCGGGATTGCAGGATAGGGTAGTCCAGACGTATGACGGCACAGTATATATGGATTTTGACAGGGACGTGATGGATAAACTGGGACATGGCATATATGAACGTCTTGATTCCAGTCTTCTTCCCAACCTTTTCATCGCCTATGTAGAGGGTTCAGGCAAAGATTCGGGCAAAATGCACAACGAGGTAAGATTCAGGTTTGAGCAGGGAGACGAGGAGATAATACGCGCCATGTCCACTTTTGCGAGTTATGCCAAAGAAGCGAAGCAGGCTCTTGCGGAAAAAGATCTCCAGTATTTTAGAACGTTGATGGACAAAAATTTCGACCTTCGAATGAAAGTATATAGTAATAGCATTATTGGCGAAGATAATCTTCGAATGATCAAGATAGCGCGCAGTCTTGACGCTCCCGCAAAATTCCCCGGCTCAGGTGGGGCGGTAGTTGGAATTTACGAGGACGAAAAGCAATTCAATGCCCTGAAACGAGCGTACTCAAGTCAGGGCTATAAGTTCCTAAAAGCGAACGTCAGGACGGCTGATGGAGAATCGTATAAATGAGCAACAAACCAACGAAAATAGACGTACTCGGTGTTGGCATAAGCGTGAGCAATATGGATGACGCTTTGCAACGGATACGTCATTGGATAAGCGCGGGAGAGCAGAGCTACGTCTGTGTTTGCCCAAACGAACTCATCATGGCGGGGCAAAAAGATGAGGAGTTTCGCAGGATATTGAATGGCGCGAGCATGGCTACACCCGATGGGATGTCCGTTGTTTTGGCATGCAGGATATTGGGTCATAAAGAGATTGAACAAGTGCGCGGGACTGATCTTATGCTTCGAGCTTGCAACATGGCTGCTCAAGAAAAGTATTCCGTTTTTCTCTATGGCGCAACTGAAGATGTTCTGGAAAAACTCTCAGAGAACCTCACGCAGAGATTCCCAAAGCTCGAAATCGCGAGCGCTTACGCTCCGCCATTCCGACCGTTGACTGAGCAAGAGAGTGGAGGCATAATCCGCATGATCAATGCCGCTAATCCGGACATCCTCTGGATCGGTTTGGGGGGTATTAAGCAGGAACGCTGGATGGCTCATTACACTAACCATATTCAGGTTCCCGTCATGATCGGTGTCGGCGCTGCATTTGATTTTATATCTGGCAACAAGCAAGAGGCGCCCGTCTGGGCTAGAAAAGCCGGGCTTGAGTGGTTCTTTCGATTGACAAAAGAACCCAAAAGACTGTGGAAGCGCAACCTACATCATCCAGTGTTCATTGGCAAAGTAGTCATGCAGAAATGGTTTCGCTAATACGAGTTTTTCAGTTAGTCCCTGAACCCAGCAACTACACATATTGTCATTGCGAGCGAAGCGAAGCAATCTCGTGGTCTGGCGGGTGAGATTGCTTCGCTTCGCTCGCAATGACAGAAAAGCTGCCAGCCTGTTTATCTCACCAATTGAATTTCCTCACCTGTGATTTCTTCTCCACCAACTATTATCTTTTCAAGTTCCAGTTCACCCGCCAACACTTCGACCGTCACCACGTTTCCACGAGCAGCCTTGCGCTGTTTGATAATACCCCATGCGCCCTCGACTGAGAAGAAGCACTGGAAGTTGTCCCGGCAGATCACCGGATCGAAGTACAGCGTCTTTTCCGGGGCGGAGTAGCGGAAACCGCTGAGAGCGAGCAAATACGCGTAGTTCGCCATAGAGCGGGCGTAGTGACTGCCACATTCAAACTCGTTGTACGGGTTGCGCTTGAAGCCGTCGTGGCGGTCGCGAATGGCTTTGCAGACGGAAAGCCCCTCGCGCAGGAAGCCCTCGTAGATCAGATGCGCGCCGACCTGGTACTCAAAACCGATCATGCACTCGAACGCATAAGTAACGCTGCTTTTTGGCCGTCCGCCCCTGGGCCACGTGCAGATCAGCAAGCCTTTGTCGTCGTTCAGGGCGTATACACGATGCGGATTGTGATGGTCGAAGAGATCATCGCGGAAGTTGTACCTGAACACACTGGCAATGGCACTTTTGACGTGCTCCGGGTCGTAGAGATTACCCAGCCCGTATATGCGCGAATGCCATTGTCCCAGTACCTGATCGCAGATACATCCAGGTCCATACTGATAGGGTACGTCCGAACCTTCCGGGATCTGCTGGTAGTAATACTCGCCGTTGAAGAGGGTTTCGTCGCTGAGTTTGCTGCCAGATTCAAACACCCGGCGGTACTCGTCGGCGGATTCATGATCACCAAGATGGCGCGCCATCTCTTCACCCGCGCGGAGAGCGGCGAGGTACATGCTGCCGCACACAGTCTCAGGACCGTGATATTCGATGTCGAGAGTGTTATGGTGAATGCCTTCCAGCAGACCATCCTTGTCCTTGTCCCAATCCACCCACGCGTATTCCAGGGCTTTTTTCAGCGACGGCCAGAGCCTCTTCAGGAATTCATCATCGCCTGAAACCTGCCACTCGCGATAGGTGCGCAGAACGCCGCCCATCTGACCGTCAGCGGCAGCGTGTCCGCCGTGTCCCGCCAGTGTTCCGGGAGGAAGCTGCATCCGGAACTGCATGTGTCCATCCTCTTCCCGCAGGTTCACGGCGTAGTCTATCTCACGCATCCCGCGCTCCAACTGTGGAAAGAGATGCGCTATAGTCTGAGCATAAGCCCATACGTGAGTGCAAGTGCCCGCGCAGCATCCAGCGTCGGCGTGGCAGCCTTCCCAGCCGTAGAGCGTCCCATCCGGCAGGCGTGTGACGGTGGGCGTGCGCAGGATGGACATCTGGCTGGAAATGGCGTCCAGAACATACGCCGGTAAGGTGGAGGAAAAGAAGGCATCAGCGAACTTGTGCGTTTGATCTTCTAATCGGGGCATGTTTTCGATGGTGTAACGAGCGACGGCTTCAGCGCTCTGCCATTCGCCGCTTTGATAGGTTTTCCATACAGCGTTGCCGCCGCCCCAGTATTTTTCAAAGTTGGGCATGAGCCACGCCAGGACGAAGGTGCGCGTGACGCTCTCACCGGGTGCGAGGTCTGCTTTTAAGCCAAGCTGTCCCACGTGCGGCTGACCGTCAGGACTGACCTGGGACGTTTCTGTCCCATTAAATTCCCCGGTTGTCCCAAACCCATCCATCAAGCTCTCCGACCGTGCGAACCATCGGCTTTCAGCAAAGCGCAATTGCCACGTGACATCCTCATTCGGCGTTAGCAAAGCCATCGTCCCAAAACGCGGGGAATCAGGCGCGTGCTTTTCAGTGGTCATGACGATGCCGCGATAATCGTCCCGCTCCACCCATTGATTGAGGCTCTTGCCCATCTCCGGCCAGCCGACGATGTTCTGAAGCCCAAGCGCGACGGTAGTGTTGACGCGCTTATCGGTGGTATTGGTGAGCGTAATATCGAAGATCGCGACGGGCAGGGAGGAATCCTCGTCATTCAGCGGAATAAATGGACTCCATGCTTCGGTGGATACTTTGACAGGAACAGAATCGTCAGCGAAGTCGAGCCGACAGAATGGGAAATAACCGGTGAAGGCACATTCAGCCATCCTCAGAAACCCGGAGCCGAACTCCCTCGGCGGACCGAAGCCGAAGCCCTTGTAAATCTGCGCGCCGTGAGAATAGCCCTGATACGGCGGCTGAAGCCGACCCTCAAGCACGCGGAATTCCGGTTCGCCGTCCTCCGCCTGCGCGAACAGCATGAAGAACGTATAATCCGGGCGATAACCCTTATTGGGCCGGTTGAAAATTTCCCAATCCACCAACTGCCCCCTGCCAGAAAGCGATACGCAGCCAGTACCAATGCCGCCCAGTGGAAAAGCGATCTCGTTGAGATACTTCCCTGTGAGTGTTTTCTGCGAACCGACGGCGAAAAGCTCATCGTCCGTAAAAGGTATCTCTCGCCCAACATAGTGATCCTGGTGTTCAGGCGTAGAACTAATACTGGTTTTATCCATTATCCCGTACCTCCCAATAGGTGATGATTAGAGAACATAGGCTTAAGACAAAACCGATAGACTCCTATTATGAGGCAATCAAAAATCGAAAATACTTACAGGACGTTTACCCGCAATCCTTCTGTATCAATGCTGAAATCGAAGAAGCGAGATCGAGCATTAGGGCGGCTCTTCAGTTAATATCCGCCTTGTTTCCCGTGTTTCTTCCGATCCTTTTGTGACTATGAACAGGAACCCGCCGCCGCCCGCGCCAAGCAACTTGGCTCCGGAAATGAGATGCGATATTTTGCCTAGAATCGCTTCGATATTTTCGTTGCTGCTACCGGGATCAAGGGTCTTGTTGAGTTCCCAGACCTCAGCAACTTTCTCCCCAAAGGCGTCAACATTTCGGTGATCGAGTTCCGATTTTACCTCAAGAGATTTCTCACGAAGCTGGGCAATGGTTCTGAGCGTTACCGGGTCTCTATCAAGATATTTCCCGACTATGTTTCTCAGGATATTTTTAGCCATCCGCCTGTAACCCGTATAGTATAACAGTAATCTGTCTGATAGATCAGCGTTAGGTCTGGCTTGTAAGTCTGTCCAGGAAATGCGGGGGATCTGGAATAAGCCGGGGTCTGTCTGTATAAGTTTCACTCCACCGACCACACCGCCGATCTGATCCTGCCAGCCGCCGCCGGTTGTCATCAACTGCTCCATATAAAGCGTGCGGTTAAAAAGCTCCTCCTGAATGAACTCCTGACCGATTATTCTTGAAAGACACGCGATAATAGCGGAGCCTAATATGCTACTCGTTCCCAGACCGGAGCCGGAGGGGATCGCACTAAAAAGCGTCAGGTCTATGCCACTTCCCAGCTTTTTCAGAATGTGCGCCAGACTCGATTCAGGTTTCTCAGGTATAATTCCGCTGGCGACGAAAGCCGCTTTAGGTAGAACCGACCAGTCAGTGAGATTCTGGTAAGATAGCATCTCAGAGATCTTGGATATGACGACACGCTCGCCCAGATCAATGGAGTTGATTCTGATAAAAGGCTCTGGATGGAGTTTCCCTATAACCTGAATTGGATACTGCCCGTTCAACTTCACGGCGGCATTCAGGACGCTGCCGCCGTGTTCCAGGCAGTAAGGCGGAGTATCCGACCATCCGCCAGCGAAATCGAGCCTCGCAGAAGCGCATACCCAAACCACCTCGTCAGAGCGGATTTGTATTTTCGGCTCTACAGTTTTTTCTTCTCTCTCCAGCCCCTTTCCTATAGCCTCGCATATCAATCGGAAAGCGATGTTTTCAAGATTCTGCGCCCAGAATTCAAAGCTCAGGTTCTGCTTGCCGCTTCTATCGCTGGAAATTGATTTCTGTACTCCTGATAGAGCTTCGATCTCTGCCACGATTTCGACATCAATTTCTGCTTCCCTACTTTGTTTGGAAAAGGACTCCAGAACATTACTGAGAAGTTTGTATAATCGAGCCTGGAAAAGTGTATCCTCAGTAGTTCTGATTAGCTCCAATGTCGTTTTGGCTGCCGTAATGTAGTCGCTTGCCTGCATACACCATGATGAAATTTCATCGAACGACAGGTCGTTTTCGGGGCGGAGTCTGGTTGCAAGATTCCTGAGATTAACCTCTCGGTAGAGATTCGTATAGTTATGCAAAAGCCTGTGATAGTCAACTGTTCGGAGGATGTCGCGCAGTGACATACGCGGCGTTTGCCGCCATTCGTGAATATGCGGATCTGCGGAGGATTGGTTTTCGTTCTGGAGACCTGTCGCGACTCGCATTGATTGTGATGGATTCGCGCTAAAAGGAAAAAGCCGCGCATTCCACAACTCATGAGTTTCGCCATCTTCCCAGAGATCGCCCAGCGATATTTCCCTGTTCGCCATCCAGTGGCGGAAGGGGCTGTTAAGAAAACTAGCGCGATTGTCTTCAGCAAGCTCCTTGAAACTATCGTTGATGCCGTAAATTACCGACACCCAGCCGTTTTTTCCCGTATGATTAACAGGTATGCAGGTCGCGCACACGCCTTTTTCAAGTCTGATGTCGCCAGTATTTCTTGGTATTCCTGTTAAGATATTCTGACCCGCTAACTGGGTCTGTCCTTCCAGATAGCAACCCTCAATAAAAGATGCGCCTATTGCCTTTACTGAAGTAGTGTCAATGAGAGAATTATATATAAATGCCTCTTGAATCCCAACTCCGTTTGTCACCTTTGCCCCGCTGAAATTCTGGAAATCGTAGGCTGAGGCTGTGTAGTTAATGGTGTGAAAAGCCTGAAGTAATTGCTTGCTCGTGCCGATATGGAAAAACTCGCAGTATGGAAGCAGATTAACATAAAACGGGATTTGCCGAAGCAAAACCAGTTGTTCATTTTTGGCGAGCATTGCGAAGGGGATTTCTTTATATATATCCAATTGCGCCTTTGCATTAGCCAGATTTTCATATAGACTGCCTTTTTCACTCACCGGTTTCCCCTTGGCAAAAGAAATCCCCGACGTTTTCATCAGAGTTTCTATCGCCTCAAGAGAGAAGTTCATTACTCCTGTATCAACGAAGGCTCTATCAGCGACGTCAAGTCTGCCGCATTTTTTCAGTTCATCATAACTCGGCTTTTGGAGAAAATCGCCGACCTTTACAGGATTTTTCCCTAACCGCGTTTGAGGAACGACGTACACGCCGTGTTTGGAGGCTATTTCGACAGTTCCTGGATATGCCATCCCAGTCACGCCAGAATCGCTGAGAGCAATTTCCGACGGATCGAAGCTCAACAATACGTCCCCGGAAGCCACAACCGTCTGTCCATCGCTGAGATAAGGCAACCACATTAGATTGTTAAGAAGAATATCAAAAAGAGCCACAACCCCATTCATCCGCGTATCAGCGCATCGCCACGCGCCGCTGCTTGTTGGAAGCGGGAGAAATATCTTGCCAGTGGCTGAGTAGGCTGGAAGTCTCCTGCTATCTCCGCCAGAATGGAGTATGAGTATCCGTTTTCCCTTGAATGGTTCAAGAAGGGATTGGTATTTTTTATTTTCATATAAGTTACAAAAATACTCTAAGAGCTTATAGAGTACATATATGGTACTTCCGCCTGAACCGATCCGTTTTTCGTGCGGATCCGCGAAAACGAAAAACTCCGTTTCTTTTGGCAAGGCATTTGCAGCTTTGCGCCATTCAAGTTGCTCCCGATAACCTTGAGCCTGACTTTCATTGGCGGCGGTTATGACACAAACATCGTATGCCCTGCGCGGCATATTAGACAAATTATACATTTCGATATTGACTCCATTTTCCCGAAGGAACTCTATTGAAGCACAACGACCTCCAGATTCAGCCGCAATCCATTCTTTGTTTGCACTATTTCCTGTATTTGTGACACCAGATCAAGAACATCTGCGGCTTTAGCGTTTCCAAGATTTACTATCCAATTTGCGTGCAATTCAGACACCTGAGCGTCGCCTTTTCGCATACCCTTGCATCCTGCTTGATCAATCAACCTGCCTGCGGAGTCGCCTTCGGGATTCTTGAAAATGCTGCCGACGCTGGGATATTTCAAGGGCATTGTTGCCCTACGCTTTGCCATCGAGTTTTTCATTCTCTCCCTGATAACGATACGTTTTTCGCGGCGAAGCTGTAATTCAGCCTCCAAGACTATCTCACCGGAACGTTTGAGCCGGCTATTTCGGTATCCGAATTCCAGAGCCGTTTTTTCTACGTTCACTGGTTCATTTTTAACATTCAGAACCTTGACGGAAGTAAGAATCTGGCTGATGTCTTGACCGTCAGAGCCAGCATTCATCACCACTGCGCCGCCAAGCGTGCCCGGTATGCCGATGCCATACTCCAAGCCGCTGAGTTCGTGTTCAACAGCCATTTTCGACAGGCTGGACAGAAGCGTTCCTGCCTGCGCTTTTACCACATCGCCGTCGAATTCCACGCCGCTCATTCCTTTACCGATTTTAATCACTATTCCCCTGACTCCGCTGTCCGCCACCAGAAGATTGGAGCCGTTTCCGATCACGTAGTATTGGACTCCGCTGGTTTTGGCATAATCAATAATCTGTATTATATCTTCCACACTGGCTGGCAAAGCGAGTATATCCGCTGTGCCGCCAATGCGAAAAGTGGTATGCTTTTTCATTGATTCGTGAATCCGCACTTCACCATCAATCAAATCACGTATCAATTCGGCATGTTTCTCTATGCCCAACATTGGACTTCCCCCGTTTTCCGTTTTCGTCTGACCCGATAGTCTTTAATGATGGGTTTTATCAACTATAACACTTCCTGCAATCTTTGGCAAGCAAAACGGTTTTATAATTGCAGTCCAGCTCCTTTTTTCTTGACAAAATGCAAACGCTGTGTTAGACTAATCCTCCGGCTGAGGGAGTATTTCATACTATTTTCCTGCTTCTGTTGGTGGACTAGCTTTTCGTGAAATACTAAGATCGTGGAAGAGGAGTAAAGATGGCAAGAAGGAAATGGACAGACAAAGACAGGCAGTTTTTGAAGGACAATTATAAGAAGATGACCAATAAGGAATTGGCTGAACACTTCAATCTTACTTCAGGCGGGATCGG
>Ga0255402_1125_pt1 | contig 10463 bp, 13 predicted proteins | sample ANMaggSeSYBR01D4_FD_182125 | JGI IMG/M metagenome (GOLD analysis project Ga0255402, IMG submission 182125) | Sediment cell enrichment communities from methane seep in Santa Monica Basin, California, United Staets - ANME aggregate JGI... | ecosystem: Environmental > Aquatic > Marine > Cold seeps >...
TTCCCTTTGGGTTAAATTTGTTCCAGCGATTCAGCAGTTCTGTAATTAGTCTCTTAATCTCAGCCCAATATGACTCTCTCTGATACTGACCAAGTGTATAAAGCATATCGACAAACTGCCTTTTCAGTTCATCATTCCTTTTCCATTCTTTCACAAGCGTCTGATTGTCCCTTATGCTATCTCGCAGACCCTGGATGTAGAAGTAGATCTGAGAAACACTATCATCCTTGACATCAAATTCCTGCGCAATCTTCAGGAATTCCCCGAATCCGTATATAAGAGTGTCCGTAATAATGATCCGCTTCTTTGATTTGCTCAGTTCATTCATAATCCATGTACCTCATATTAGGCATTTTAATATTTGAAAACGGGATTCTTTGATTTTGTGACTCCGACCAGGACCGCTTATTGGGCTTCAGGACTTTTAGTTTGGGACCTGGTCTGCATCTTTAGGCAAAGGTTCTCTGCCGTTATAAATATTTCGATATATTGTCCGGTGCTTGTGCAATGTAAGTGCATTGCGTGAAATCAGGTAAGGAAGCTCACCATCCACCATTCCATTAACGCTGTTGTCAACTCTCTTTCCGCGCCTCTAAGCTCCCTTCTCAGATCCACAATATCTCGCCTACGGGCAAGCTCCAGGCTACGGGATTCCTTGTGTAAGCCAATTATCATCTGCTCAAGATTGTTTACCGCCGGGTGATCTGGCTCAAACTGGTACGCCTTGCTTTGCGCTCTGCAAAGGTTTTCATCAATCTCTCTGCTCTGTCTGTGCCACAGCGCATCTCTCTGCTTAAGCTGTCCGCTTATCTCGGTGATGGTGCTTTTCAGAAATGACAACCTGCTGTATATCACCGCTGCCATCAGGCTCCCTGGCTTAACCGAATACTGCGGGCTATATGGAACGTACTCAAAGAAATCCATGCATCAGAAACAGCTTCCCTGGTTTTTAGGCTTTGGTGAACTCCATTACCTGTATGCTGGGTGGTTCGGATCAAGCGGGTATGGATGGATGCTTCTTGCCATGGATACAAGCTCGTTTTGCAGCTGTGGCGCGGGGAAAGCCTGGTACTCCCGCAGCAGCCATTGGTACTCCACTGCCTTACAGCCTGCCTCTATCCGCTTAAATTCTGCTTCTATATCGTAATCCTCAAAGTCGTCCATATCAGGGAGAGGCTCATTCATCATAGGGTCATCTGGCATGTTCAGCATTGGCTCATAATCGAAGTCAAAGTGTGCGTAATCTGGCATGTCCGGCAGCTCATAACCGAAAACTGCACTCATGTCGGGCAGTTTATAGTCGAGGCCTGTGCTCATGTCTGGCAGATCATAGCCGAAATCGAGGTCTGCGCTCATATCCGGCAGTTTATCATCTGGCCAGCTATCATAATCACCTGCCATATATTCAGTACAACTCAACAGGTTGCCAGCCAGTGGTTGCTCCTCCTTGACTGCCACTTCAACCGCACAACTGTATGTTGCGGCATCTTCCGGAGATAAGGCGGGCGTTGATGCGGTTACATTATAGCCCATAGTGCTGAGAGTGTAGGCTGCTCTCCTGTAGTTCTCGGTGATCACCAGGTCATTTGAAAGGCGCGCGACTACGTAGGACAACTCCTGGGGCTCTGGCTCCGGGCGGCGGAAGAAATTAAACATACAAAAGGCGGCGAAGTTGGGGTTTATATGTGTTTGGTCGGAATGTTCGGAAGATTTTCAGGAATTATTGGCAGTTCCGGGTATCATTCTGAATCAAGAAGACCCCATAGATGCAAAGCCAATATACAATCTGTAGCTATTATGCCCATCTCTACCGCTTTGTCTGCATAGGCATCAGGAGATTCAATCACATAGCTCTCAGCATTTAAGTACTTCATATAATCGCCAAAACTAAGACCTCTATTCTCATCTTTCGGGAAATTCCACTCCACCCACCGGGCGAATAAGTCAGGCGCAGCAAAATGATACTTACCAACTTCGGCGTTAATTAATGACCACTTCTCGTCGGGAGGCTGCATCTGCATGCAGAAGAAAAAAGGAATACCGCTTGATTCATGGAAATCTATGGCAAGAGTGGGCCTGCCATGCGCTGCGATTACTTTATCAATCCCCATCTTTACAGAATCATGGAGTGGAAACATTACATCAGCACCCGCCTCTGGCACTCCATCTGCCAGGAATAGATAGTAATTACGAAAGTCATCTTGGATCACCATGCGGTTCCAGTCAAGCACATCTTCGTCTATTGCAGGATCAAGGTATCGTTCATACGCCTCCTGATAGAATTCCTCCGGTTCCATCATAAAGGCATTCCATAGATGGGCATATGCGTCGGAGTCTACCTGAGGTATGCAAACGATATGGACTGATTCTCTCAGCAATTTGACATTCATGTTATCTTCCATGTCGGCGTCCAGAATTCTGCTGGCTAGTTCGTAAACCACCAAGGGACCTGATGCTTCTTCATAATGATGACCGGCAACCAAAAATAATGTGTATTTTGGCTCAACTGTGGCAGGTAACTGTAGGGACCATATATCCAAAGCATTGTCTCTGCTACCATAGCCTGGTGTCTTTCCTACTGAAACAAGTTCAGCATCATTTGGGCCTTCTGCCAAAGCTGCAAGTTTTTCCAGCATACCCTCATAATTATATACCTCGGGTATCAGGCCTTCTGTACATACGGTATCAAAGAAGAGACCTCTGGTGTACTTTTCTGGTCTCCACTTATGATAATCGGCTGATAGGGGGAAATCCATTTTCTGTTTTTGCTTGATATTCTTAGGATTCTATAGTATTTACTACTGAGGAATTAAATTCATTTATAAAGCTTTACCTCGTTTTCTGAAGGATTTTCGATTGCGAAGGCTTTGGTATCCAGTTAGTTGTTTTTGTCCATTTTGCTTCTGTGCAGAATTTTTTTGCAGAAAACGGCCAAAACGGGACTTATATAGTTAGAAGCCACAAAAATACTTCCGAAAGGGGGGAGGAAAGTTGAACAATGAGGATGATAAGCTCCTGGATCTTTACCGAATGTATTTCCTATCCAGAAAAGAGCATGAATTGAAGCGAGTTGGCAATCTTATCTATATGAAATATAATGATCAGATAAACGAGTATGCCGCAAAGAGGGCAAATCGCAGTGCATTGAGACCGCACTTGGCATACGGAACACTGGAGAAGAAAGATATTATTGCTGAAGTGTGGTCGGAGATTTTCAGACAACTTCAGAGCTATGCCCAGAAGGATGTAAGAGTTACAAATCTCTTCGGATTAGCTCGAAATATCGCTCTCTGTACAATAAGTGACATAGCTAACGGAATTAAGAAAAGTCCGATAACGCCAACCAATAATGAGGACAAGGATATAGATAAATACCTTCTCACCACTGGCTTCATAGACTGGCCTGAGACACCAATACAGAAGCTGCTTAAAATAGAGCAATATGAGCTTATCCGTCAGTTAGTAAAAGAGCTTCCACCAAAACAGCGAGAGGTAATTGAGCAGATTTATTTTGAGGGGAAATCGGTGAAAGCTATAGCAGTCGAAATGAAAATGACTACAGCGGCAGTCTATAACCGCAAGAAAAAAGGCAAAGACGAAATAGAGAGAAAACTCCTTGAGAAAGGTGGTGACACACATGTGTGACAAGAACGCAATGGATGCTTATATTTTTCTTTTCAAAATGGCGCTACAGGCGGAACTACCGGGCAATCCAGTAGATATGGAAGATCATATACCTAAGAGTCTGGACGCCAGACAGAAAGCTGAATTGCGCAGAGAGTTTGAGAAAATTCTGGAGGATGAGGCTGAATTTGTTGAGCAATTTCAGTTGGCCATGGATCCTGAAAAACTATGGCAAGAGAGGATAGAGCCAAACTTTCCATCTTTCCAGCAAAATGAGCCAGAGGTAATGATAGAGGATTTGTTCAGAGAAACGCGACCTCCTGAATTAACATGGGTTCGGGATTTTGAGGTTCTGATAAGTAATGGAGTAGATTCCGATCCAACAAACTGCGTTCCAATCTTCACGGGAAACTACGCCTTAATAATCGAAAAGGACGAGCTTAGGTTTGTTCCTATCGAGGAAGTGATTATTAAGGAGAGATATATTGGCATAAAAAGGGAGGGAAAAACGTGGTTTATTGTTAGTGAAGACTTCTTTTTAGCTGGGAATTACGATTGCATGATCAAAGGCAAGTCACTCACTTTTGTTCCTGATGAAGGCCTTGTTCCCAGACCCTATAGGCCGGGCGCAAAGCCATCACGCATAGGTGGATACATGCGCATAGTAACAGGGGTGGGGGTCGAGTCTTCTGGCATTGAAAACCTTATCTCTGAAGATAATTACATTGGCATAATCGACGGGAAAGAACTTAGGTTCGTTCCGGCTGACAAACTCGGTACTAAGGGGGATTACGCCTGTATTATCAAGAATGAAGAGATTAGGTTTATTCCTACCGAAGAGATTGATTCTGAGTCTAATATGCCGCATACAATGTTATTACCCCCTGAGCATCGTATCAGTGCCCCCCAAGGCCAAGTAGGGCATAATCCAAGTGGAAACCCCATCGCTGCGGCGAACTACGTTAGCATGATTAAAGGGCAGGCACATGGCCTTCTTCCTGTTCAAGAACTAGGTTATGAATCCAGAATTCAGGGCACAATGCAAATACCCACAGGAGATTACTTAGGTATTATTAACGGAGAGGAAGTCAGGTTCACTCGTGTCGAAAGTCATTTGCCCGGATTTGGTATCGCTAGGATTAACGGGTCAGGCATAGAATTAATACCGGGGATTGAGGGTGTCAAGATGGATGGGTCGACACTTGCTGCTTACAAAAAGGTAATGGGCACTTTTCGGACACAATCAAACTCTGATGAACCAGAAGAGGAAAAAGATTCAGAATAGAGATTAAGGAAAGGAGTTTCAACCGGGAAGACCACCAAGACAAGGCTAAAGGAAAAGGGTACATTAAAACTTAGTTAGAATCTCAACAAGTCACCGCCAAGCAACCGTACTCGATCCTAAATAGGCTCTTTTTGTACCCATATATAATCTTACATATTTTCCTGCCCACCTGTCAAGGTAATTCTTCCTTCCATCTGGAGCCAACGCGGCAATGAGGCATGGTGCTAGGCCGGCACAGGCTTGCCGAAAGTATGGTCTCCACGCCAACACCCCTGCCCTATAGGAGGACTTGTCAATGAAAAGCCAAATGAAAGAATTCAGGCAATCACTGCTCCCTAACGGCGAAGCCCAAAACCGGAGGGCAGAAATGAAACCACGAGTGCGTAGAAGGAGAGGATCAGTTATTGGTTATATGCAGGGATTTGCAGCCTTTCTAAGCCTGCTCATCCGCATCACAATATACGGATTCCTGCTATACATTACCATAAGGATCTCTTTATACCTGGCAAGCCTTTTCTAACACAAAGTAGGCTAGGCGCACCTGTATGTGCGGCACCGGAGGAGGAGATTTTAAATGCAAAATCTGAGGCCGAACGAATTCAGAAACCTGCTCAGGTTCATCTCACAGTTGGGCAGAGAGACCACAGAAAGAACAAACAGAGACAGTGTTGAAATTGACGACGGTGAATACATCGATCGAGCGACCATTTCCCAGATTCGTCCAGATGGAATCGTCGAAATCAGGGAGACAACATTCCAGCGGGTATTGGACTGCGGACACACCGGTCCAGCAAGCAGCATCGCAGTCGTATGTGATCTCTGCCAGGCTAAAGTTTGCGAGTTCTGTGCCTCGATCTGCCGGTGTAACCTTCAAATTTGCAGGTATTGCTCGAAAATCTATCAAGACGAAGAGGGTTCCGAAAAGGTGCTCTGCAATTCTTGTTACACAGCCGAAAAACGGAGAAAAGCTGCGCTTAAGGCTGGCAAGGCAATATTCGGCTTTTTTGTGAAGAGAGAGGACTAAAAAGATGTTTGACCCATTACCTGATTGGATACGGCAAGTCAGTTCCCAAAGACCATCAGATAGAGTTTCTAATGTTTCTGGAATCCAATCTGGATCTCAATCCAGGTCGTTGTTGCAGCATGGAAACCTCCCTTTGTTGGCCTTAAACAATCTGATTTTCGGAGAAAACGAGAGTGTAAACGAGTTGATGCTTCAGGAGATGCTCCCTGAACTCATTTGCAGCGAATTGGTGGAATATCCATTCCCGGAGCCACCGGATGAGGAGATATGGGGGCCGATAAATGTTGGCTTTAGTGAAGAAACAGGAGCTCCTGCTGGTATCTACCCAAAGGAAGTCCACTTTCTGGTTGTGGGTGCGTCCGGCATGGGCAAATCCACTCTGTTCAGAAATATCATCAGACAGCATATTGACGCTGAAGAGCCTGTGTTGATCATAGATTTCGAGAACGAATATCCAGACCTTTTGCGTGATAACAGGATAAACAAACTTGGCATTGATAACCTGAAGTGGAATCCTCTAGAGGTTCCGCCGGGGATGGATCCAGGCCTTTACATGCAGAGATTCTGCTCCATCTTCGCTGACCAGTGCGGTCTGCTCATAGCGTCTAAGAGCTTTCTTCTTGAAGCAATCGATAGGCTCTATACCTTATTCGGTGTCTACAACGGAAGCCGCTCTTTTCCTTCAATGTATGAACTAAGAGATCTTTTGATTGAGCTTTTAAAGAGATATAAGGCTACGAGTCGCTTCACAGCATACGGCGAAGTCTGCTTAAACAGAGTCAAGGGATTTATTCTTTCCATCCCGAAAGTCCTGGACTGCTCTGTTGGAATGCCTCTCCACCTCCTGACAAGGGGGAACCTTATCCTGTTGTTGAACGGCATCGACTTTGAGTATCAGTCGCTGCTCGTAACCCTTATCCTCACGTGGCTTTGTTCCCACCGCATAGCTAACGGGCTTAGGAACAACCCGGAGCATAATCTGGCCGTGTTTGTAGATGAAGCCCAGCGACTTTTTGACTCCCAGCTTGAGCGGAGATTATATCAGGGCGTTCCAACTATCTCACACTTGGTGGCAACAGTTCGGAAATATAATCTTAAATTGTTCGTGGCAGCCCAGCAACCAACTTTGTTGGCCAGCAGCATAAAGGCAAACAGTTTCTGCAAAGTTATGTTAGCTCTGGGTGAAGGGCAAGACAAGCTTGACATGGGATCTTCTATGTTCCTTACCCCTGAACAGATTTACTATTCGCGGCTGCTCGAAACCGGTCAGGCAATAGTCAAACTGGCAGGAAGATGGCATGAACCCTTCGTTGTAAGAATTCCATTTGAGGAGTGAAACGTTATGGAATATAAAGACATACCCTTGCCGGCACAGCCTCCCTCTTCAGCATCAGGCATTATGGAGATTGCAGAAAGCCATATTAGGCCGCGGCGCAGCTTTGCCCAAGTAGCTAAGGCTCAGATGGCGAAAGCCAGAGCCAAGCAATCTGATCAGGACAATTCTGTTTCTGCCAGGGATATGCTTATGAACGCAAAAAAACTCCTGATGCTGATAATCGTGGTTCCTTTTTTGCCAATCAGTCGATACTATGATTTACTCGGCCTGAATTACCGAGAGGGAAACACTGCAAAGAATTCTGCCATTCAGAAAAAGCTTCTGCTGCAACACGATTTCCATTCTGGAAGGCGGGGCGGGAAGATAGTCTTAGCCGAACCAACCGGGGCTGCCTTTGCCATGTTTAAGCTACCGCCGATGTTTGAGAACCCCGGGTACATGCACATATATCTGCAGGATTCTGTCAAGGGGCCAATGACTGCGCAGGGCTGGAAAGTCAGCATAGAAAAATGCGTTAATGGCAAAAACATCGACGTTGTTCTTGAACGAGATAATGAGAGAGTGGCGGTGGAAATCGCTGTTACTGACAAGCACGAGGTCATAAATGTGAGAAAAGACATCTTTCAGGCAGGTTTTGACAGGGTTGTGATAATCGGGAAGGACAGGAAAACGGTTTCTGCTGTCGGAAACAAAATATGCGCAGCATTTAGCATAGACATCCTGTCAAAAGTCAGGTGCTGTGTGTTAGCAGATTTCATTGACGGGAAGACGAAATGAAAGAGAATAACAACAGGGCGACAGATCATTTCCCCTGGGGACAGCGCCACTATCTTGTGGATGGTATCGATCAGATTTTCTGTTTTCAGACTCTTTTTTCTGTTTTCAAAAGCGGTCCTGACGTGTTTTCCGGGTTCGTAAACCCTTGCTATAACTGGATTTCCTGTTTTCACTTTTTCTTTTTCTGTTTTCGCGCCTAAATCCCTGTCCTGTCTCACTTTTTGGCGTTTCAGCGTCGGAAGTAAAAGAGTACAATTGAAAAGAGAAAGAGAAATAAGAAGTATAGAGAAAAAGATGGAGAAAAGGAGTTTGTGTAGGTGATGATGTATGTCTCTGGTGGTTATGTAGAAAATGAGTTTGTGGAAGAAGAAGAAATTGATGAGGAAGAAGATAACAGCGAGGAAGAGGATTTGGAAGAAGATATGGAAGGTGAAACAGAGGAGGTCGATGAGCAAGAAGTATAGAGGGAAAGATGGAGAAAAGGAGGTTATGTAATGATGTATGTGTCTGGTGGTTATGTAGAAAATGAGTTTGTGGATGAAGAAGATATTGATGAGGAAAAAGATAGCAGCGAGGAAGAGGATTTTGAAGAAGATATGGTAGATGAAACAGAGGAGGGTTGAGGAATAAGAAATATAGAGAGAAAGATGAAGAAAAGGAGGTTATGTAGATGATGATGTATGTGTCTGGTGGTTCTGTTGATAATGAGTTTGCAGAAGAAGAAGAAATTGATGTGGAAGAAGATAACAGTGCCGATGTAGAAAATGAGGGAGATGATAGCGAAGAAGAACTCGAAGAGAATTCAGAGGAAGATACAGAAGGTGAAACAGAGGTGGTTGAGGAAGAAGAAGAAGAAATCGATGCGGAAGAGGATAACAGCGAGGAAGAGGATTTAGAAGAAGACATGGAAGGTGAAACAGAGGTGGTCGAGGAAGAAGAAGAAATTGATGTGGAAGAGGATAGTTCTGAAAGCAGGGGTTTTATAGATGCTATTCTGGACTGGCTATTTGGACGTTCAGAGGTTGCGGAAGACGATGGTGAGCTAGAAGAGGACGGTGATGACTTGATAGAGGATGAAGCTGAAGTTGAGTAATGATTCTTTGATTTAGCTTATTCACACTGTTCTGTTTGTGTATTGTTTGTAATCTAACCAATTCTCATTCTTTGAAGGGGGTCATTTCTATGCGGTTTACTAATCCTAGCAGGTCTTTGGCTGGAGATATGAGTGGCTTTAGAGGTAGAAGCGGCGGTGGTGTGTATAGCTCTTTTAGTGGGGATGTTCGGCGAAGCTCTACTATTGAGGATTACCGTTCTGATGATGCAGATAGCGGCCTGGTGTTGGATAACACTAATAGGATCTATTTTGCAGGTTACGGCTTGCCGGGCGTCAATTCGTATGTGCCTGACTCTGTCGGTCTTTCTGTGCCTGATGAGCGTTTAACATCGGTTGAGCGTCTCGCTCCCGAACCTGAAAGGGGCGGCATTATTGACCAGCCAGACGCTGAGAGGGCTGTCGAAGACCATGATCCGAGCGGCCTTTCGGAGGTAGAGAGGGCGATTGAGGCCATTGTCGGCTCCTCTTTCCCAGCAGAAGGCGGCAGTGATATTATTCTTGAGGACGAGTTAGGCGAAGTTCCTGACAGGACAGACGTTGGCAGTTCTGCTAATCCTGGTGAGGTTCTTCCTGAGGAAATCCCTGAGCACGAGCAACACGGTCTCTACGGTGAAGTTACGGGGTTAGACCAGCAGCCCGGATATGAATTTGACAGTGCTGATTTGCGGGATGCAGCCGGAGTTGATTTAGGATCTGACCTCAGCGTTGCTTCCGGTCCTGATTCCTTCCAGGGACTTGAAGGAGTTGTTGACGGTTTTGCCCTGGATACGGGCCTGGATGCTCAACTTTGTGAGGATGGCGGTTTCGACGAGCTTTCAGTCGACACTGATCTCGATTTTGGTGATGCTGTCTTTGGTGCAGATGCTGGTGTTGAGTATGAAGAGGAAGAGGAAACGGCGGAGGAAGAGGATTTCCTTCCTGACTCTCTCGATTTTCTGGAGATGTGACGCCTGAGAGGAGTGATTTCCATGGAGGTTCGTTGGCACAGAGTTGGGTTCGTGTTGGGCTTCACTTTGTTGATTGCTGCTGTCGTTTGGTTGCGTCGTAATTCTTTTGCACTGCTAAATTCCTTGTCGTCTTTTGTCGACGGGATATCCAATTTCGTTGGAAACGATACAGTGCAGGGCTTGTTCTATCTGGCTCTGGCACTGGGGCTTGTCCTGTTTCCGCTGTGGCTGCTTTCTCGTGTTGTAGGATGGTTTAGGAGATGATCAGCTCCCCGCTACGTTTTTCCGTCTGTGGCGAGCTGATTACTTTCCTGGCAATAGGTAAGTTCTTCCGGGAGTGATAAATATGAGAGCAA
>Ga0255402_1128_pt1 | contig 10366 bp, 9 predicted proteins | sample ANMaggSeSYBR01D4_FD_182125 | JGI IMG/M metagenome (GOLD analysis project Ga0255402, IMG submission 182125) | Sediment cell enrichment communities from methane seep in Santa Monica Basin, California, United Staets - ANME aggregate JGI... | ecosystem: Environmental > Aquatic > Marine > Cold seeps >...
GAAAGAAAAGCAGAAAATGGAGAAAATACTTCATGAAAAGAAAACGTCGTATTATCATTCTCGCTGTCGTCGCTGTTCTTGTTGTGGCTGGGTTTATCGTGGGGCGCGGGACCTGGATTAGCACGTTCGGCACGGAGGAACTCAGTGGCTTGCAGGCGGCTATTCCGAAAGAAGCAAACGCTCTCTCTCCCATCAACAAGGGCGAAGCAGACTGGCTCTGCTGGCGCGGGACCAATCGAGACGGTAAAAGCGCCGTCACCGGCATCAAGAAGGATTGGTCTGGCGGTCTTAGAAAAGTCTGGGAGGTGAACTTTCTCTGCCAGGGTAAGGACGCCGTCACATGGTCTGCGCCGGTGGTGCAGGGAAATCGGCTGGTCGTGCCTGGGCGGGACGAAAAGAATGACCTCGTTTTTTGCCTGAATCCGGAGAGCGGGAAACTCATCTGGCTGGCGTCCTATGAAGCAGAAGCCCGGACGAGTCACGGTCCGGGGGCGCGCGCTACTCCCTTCATTGACGGCGACCGCGTCTACACATTCGGACGAAGCGGCGATCTCGTATGCTGGCGGCTGAAGGACGGCGAACCCGTCTGGAAGCGTAACGTGGAGGACGCCGGCGGTTCGGAGCCTACGTGGGGACACTCCGCTTCGCCGCTTGTGTATGAAGACAAGGTATTCGTGCAGGGCGGCGGGAAGGCGCGCACTATCGCTTATGACAAAATGACCGGTCGTCTGGCGTGGAAGTCAATGGAGGGCAGGGCTGGCTATGCCGCTCTTGAACTGATAAAGACCGGTCAGGCAGAAAAGCTTCTCGTTTTTCACGGTGCAGGGCTTGCATGCCTCGGTTTGGACGACGGCAGAGAATTGTGGTCGCTCCCCTGGAAGGCAGGTTATTATGTCAACGCCACGACACCCGCCGTCGTTGGCGAGACCGTCTTCATCACGTCTGACTACAATAAGGGATGCCAGACGCTTAGGGTGACAGACGCGGGAGTCGAGGTGGTTTGGTGTAACAAGGTGATCGCTTCGCATCATTCAGATCCCATCATCATAGATGGCTTTATCTACGGTTACTCCGGGCGAAGCTCCCAGAACAAGGGCTGCTTCAAGTGTGTCGAACTCAAGAGCGGCGAAGAGAAGTGGAGCACAAACGAGATCGGCTGGGGTACGACAGTCCACGTTGACGACCATCTGCTCTGTATGGACATCAAAGGCAATCTATTCCTCATAAATCCTGACCCAGATACATTCAGAAAGGTCGCCGAGTTCAGGGGGGCTGTTGGAGACGTGACGTATCCGGCGTGGACTATACCTGTCATTGCTAACGGTAGGCTTTACCTTCGATACATGCAGCATTTGATCTGCTACAACCTTATGCCATAGTAAATTCGAGGCTAAATGAAATTCACCGCAGAGACGCAGAGGGAAGGAAAAGACAAGGAGACAGGGAGACAAGGGGACAAGGAAAGAATACAGAATTACGTCATTCGCGCCTTGTTTTTTGTTCTCAACTCCGCGATCTCTGCGCCTCTGCGGTGAAAAATTTTACAGTGCCGCTTCGATCAAAGGAGGTCAAAAAAATGAGACTCACATTTCGGATAACGCTTTTCTGTGTATGCTTCTTGCTTCTTTTTCAATCATCTCTTGTCTTTGCCGAGTCGAAAGTAAAGGTAAAAGTGGGCGAAAAGATGCCTAACTTCAAACTGGAAGGCACAGACGATAAAGAACACGAACTGGAGAAAATGAAAGGGAAAGTCGTTGTGCTGATAATGGGAACCAGAAAACTGGACAAGGAAAATGACCGCTGGTTACATGCACTAGGCGCCGCGTTTAAGGAGAAAATTGAGAAGGAGAACAGCGAAATAAAAGTCTTCGTGGTTGCCGACATGAGAGGCATTCCGCGTTTCATGCCTAAATCAACTGTCAGGCGGCTGGCAAAGAAGTTCATGCTGGACAAAAAGAAAAAGCTCCCATTCACCAAAATAGTTCTTTTGGATTGGAAGCAAAAGGTCAACAAGCTCTTAGGCGCGGACAAGGATAAAGTTGATATTTTCGTCATTGACAAAAAGGGAGTTTTGGCGCATCATCAGGTTGTCCCCTATTCCGAGGAGAACTTCTCAGTGTTGAAAAGCAAAATAGAGGGGTGCTTGACATCGGGTGATAACAACAACTTGTCTGCTGAAGGAGATGTGAATGAGGGAGAAAAAAATAAACGCCATTGACATTTTGAAGACCGCGACCCATTCGTATGATTGTTGTTTCCAGGAAAATGGGGAGATTCACGACCCCGTTCTAGGCGCGCCGTTCCAATATGGCACGCCTTACTATACCGTCTGCAACACTGTGCTTGCTCTCAAGACGACCGGGAGCGAAAGGGACGCTTATGTCCAGAGGGCACTCAAGGGACTGGAGGCATCGCTCAACCACGTCGCACGAACAGACCTGCCGCCTAACATCGCTTCTTTTGATCGCGATACGGGCAGGATGGGGCGTATTAATCACCGAGATTTTTTCTGGCCGCCGATCCTCAAGTCGTACCTGATCCTGAAAAATCTAGGATTGGATGTAGGCAAACTTGAGGAAGGCATTCGGTCGGTTGACGTGGAGAAATCGTTTCGATCGCGTCCGCCGTCCAACTGGGCGATGGTCTGGCTTACTGGCGAATGGCTGCGCATCCGCGAGGGTCTCTCGCCCAACAGCATCGAATGGTTTGACGAGTGGCTAGAAGTTTTCTTCAGCGGGCACATTGACATAGTCAAGGGCTTCTACCACGAACCGGGACACCCTAACTCCTACGATCTATTTACGCGGTTTCACCTCGCGGACATCCTGCAAGAAGGCTACGACGGACGATTCAAGAAGGAGATGCGCCGGCTGATGGAGACAGGTCTCGACCGCAGTTTGGCTGTGCAACTGTCGGACGGCTCGGTCGCGTCTGCATACCGGAGCACAGGTCTCACCTGGACGCTGGGGGTGGAATGTGCCTATTTCACACATGCCGCGAGGTTCTTCGAATTGACGGACAAAGCCAGAAGTCGAGCCGCCAGAGATGCCGCCAGGCGCGCTCTGTCATCCTTTGCTCGCTGGCAGAAAAAGAACAGCTACTATAGCCCCGCCGAAAACTGCCTCCCCGGAGCGTACAGGGTTGGCTACGAAAAATACACCACGGAAGGAAACCACGGACCGCTTCCGACGGCTGCACTAGCGACCGCGATCTTCAACGGCTTCGACGACGAGCCTCTGCCTTCGGGAACGCCCAAGCCCACACTAGTACGCATCGAACACGACCCGACTTATCGAGCTATCGCGCACCGCGGACCCTACAGCGTCCACTTCAACGCCTTTCCCTCGCCCATATACGATGGCTTCGGGATTGTAGATATGACGTTCGGCACGAATCGTTTCTTGCACTTTGTTTCCAGCGTCAAGAGCTTGCACAGCGGCAAATTTCTCAACGTCGGACTGGCTCACAAGAAAGAGCAGGTAGATGGTGAGTTGACGATCATCGCGCGCAAGAATTTCAACCTGCTCGATGGATTCCAGCGGATTGAAGGCGACAGCGGCTTTTCGCTTGAAGCCCGCGCTAAAGGCGAAGTGTACACATATACAGCATCGGTCAAAATCAATGATGACGGGATCGAGGTGAAGGAGTCCACCCCCGGCCTGAAGGACTTCAAGTCGCTGCTTATCCCGTATCTCAGAGACCCGGGCACGGGAATGACCACCGATGTAGTCGTCGGCGAGACCATCCGTTTTATCCTCGGCGACGAGGAGATAGAGTTCGTTCCTGAACAGGAAATCTATCGAGCCATCCATCTGCCATACGGGTATGAAAATCGGCGCGGACTGTGTGGTCTCATACGTCTCGACTTCAAAGGCATAAGGGAAGGTATTATGTACCGCGTGCTGTTAGTCAAATGAAAATACGACGTTTGACTATTGGTCTTAAGTTTGTTGATGTTTTAACTCCCGCTGGTATACAAAGTATAAGAGTTAAGCAAGTTGCTCAAGAAATCGAGGAAAGCGTGATATATGTCTGAAGAGCGAAGAGATAAGGCAAAAAAGTAGGAGGAATGCAAATGGAAGCAAGAAAGTTTGTAGGCAAAGTCTTACCAGATGGGCATCTGTCGTTACCGGAGGACACAGCTAAGGATATAGGAAAGGTTTTTGAGGTAATTCTGATTCCTCTGGAAGAGGCGGAGGTCTATCCCTACGCAGAGACTTTGGCAAAAGAAAAGGGCTTTTCAATGCTGACAGAAGAAGATATTGAAAGGATTATTCATGAATCCAGTATGAAGGAATACACATCACAAAAGCAAAAGATTTCTTGATTAAGGAAGGATTCATTTAATCCGTTACATGCCATGTGGCTCGGGGAAAAGGATGTCATGACATCACGAGAAAGAATAATAGCCGCTGTAAACCACAAAACGCCTGATAAAGTGCCTGTAACTCTTGCTTACGGACACATTGATAATCTGTGCATCAAACGCGGGAAAGAAGAATTTGTTGGGAAATTTCGGCAAGATCAGGTTACTATGGGGTTCAAAGGAGGGGCAGTTGATAGAGCCGCTTTTGCTCCCTACTTGCCAGATTTACCGTCTGAGGCTTATGTCAATGAGTGGGGCGTTGCGAGCGTCAGAAGCAGCACAGGGGCTTCTTCCTCGCACATCGCCCCTTTAGCGGGATTGCACACTGTGGCGGAATTGGAGAAGTACCCCTTCCCCGACATGATGCGCCCTGAACGCCATGCCCATTTAGAGGCGGCTGTCCTTGAGATACAACAACGAGGAGTAGCCGCTGTTGGAAATATGTCCCAGACCATCTTCGAACTGTCATGGGCTATGCGGGGGATGGAGCAGTGGATGATGGATACGTTCTTAAATCAGGAGTTCCTCGCCGCTCTGCTGGACAGAATAACGAACATCCGCATTAAGATGGCGCGGCGGTTTGCCGAAGCGGGAGTGGACATCTTGCGCGTGGGTGATGATGTAGGGACACAGAAAGCTATGATGATAAGTCCCGAAATGTGGCGCAAGTGGCTTAAACCGAGATTAGCAGCCGTTATCCAGAGCGCACGCGAGGTGAAACCAAGCATCCCCGTCAAATATCACAGCGATGGATTCATTGAAGATATTATCCCGGAGCTATGCGAGACAGGCGTAACGATTTTGAATCCTGTGCAGCCAGAGTGTATGGATCCGGCTAAGTTGAAGAAAATGTACGGTGACCGGCTGGCTTTCTGGGGCACTATAGGGACGCAAACCACGATGCCGCTCGGAAGTCCCGCTGAGGTGAGAGAAACCGTCAGGGAACGTATCCGCACTGTCGGAAAAAATGGCGGTTTAGTTCTCGCTCCAACACATAGCATCAACCCCGACGTTCCCTGGGAAAATGTCGTTGCTTTCTACGAAGCGGCGGAAGAATTCGGCAGATATTGATCATTTCCTTGAGGAGATAGTATATGGATAGAGTGAAACTTGGAGTCATCGGCACAGGTGGGATATTCTATGGCTGGGGCGGCACATCAGGGCATTTGCCAGCCTATCCCCGGATAGATGAAGCCAGAATCGCGGCTCTCTGCGATACGAATGAAGCAAATCTGAGAAAAGCTGAATACACGCTGAAAAGAGTCTTTGATGAGCACGCTAAAGCCGCTGAAGAGCATGGTGACGCAGATAAGGCAAAAAGGCTGAGGGACGACGCAAACGGGGTGAAATGCTACACACGGGTTGAGGAGATGCTTGACAACGAAGAGATAGACCTGGTGGACATAATCGCTCCGCCAATTGCGCATGCGCCCATCGCGGTCGAAGTTCTAAGAAGCGGCGTCAACGTAATGTGCACAAAACCTATGGCGAGAACGTGGCTGGAATGCCAGGAAATCGTGGAGGCGGTGGCTGAGACAGGCATGTTATACCAGCACAATGAAAATTTCCTCTACGATTACCAGTGGTATGGACTCAGGAAGTTTCTCGACTCCGGAATTATAGGTGAGCCGCTGACGATCTTTATCTCCCTGGCAATCGGTGATGCAAAATCAATCAGGTGGAACGCCAGTATAAGCGGCGGCGGATCGTTAGCAGATATGGGATCTCACGCCATTACTACCATTTGGTTTGCCCTGGGATTTGACAAAAAACAGCCCACCAGAGTGAAGGCAGTCGAGCCGCATGGCATAGGGATTAAAATGCCCACGAGACTCGTAAAAGGAGTTTATCAGGACGTGCACGTGGAGGATGACGCTCACATCATAGTGGAATTCGAGGACGCAGTCACCGGCTCCTGGACGACGGCGCACATTGAATCCTCCTGGAGCTATCGGGATTCGAGGGGCGGAGCGATTATAGGCACAGACGGAAGCATTGAGAATGTCGGTAGCGGGTCGCTGAAGATCATTGACTCCTTTGGCAACAGCCGCGAGGTACAACTGGGAGGCCCCCGGGATGATATGACCGAAGTGGCGATAGAGGAATACAGCGGCTTCCTCGGTGGCATAAGGAATATGTGCAATTGTGTAATCGAAGGAAAAAAGCCGACATGCGACGAAAGGATAGGCGCTGAGTCGCAGGCTATTGTTGACGCAGCGTATCTATCTCAACTACGGGGAAGGAAAGCCGTCTCTCTGGAGGAATACAAGGACTACGCACGGAAAACCAAAGAAAAGGAAGGCGACAAGGCGTCTGACGTGCTTATCTCCAGGTTTATGAGCGCAATTCAGGAAGGAGATTGACAAAATGAGAATCCAGATCAAAAACATTGGTATTCTGATGGTCTGTCTGTCCACGATTCTGTTGATATTTGTGCCGTTATCTGGAGCGCAGGAACTGACCGCCAACGAAATCCTCAAGAAAGAGGATGAAAACAATTCCGATTCGGAAATAACGATCAGCGAAATGACCATCGTCCACAAATCAGGCTCAAAACGCGTCAGGACGATAAAGGCATGGATGAAAGGAGATGACTATACTCTGGTCAGATTTCTCTCTCCTGCAAAGATCAAGGGAACCGGCTTTCTCTCAGTGAAGGACAATGACTGGCTCTATCTTCCAGTCTTGAAAAAGGTTCGCCGCATAGCCACGAAGGACAAAGGCGGAAGCTTCATGGGCAGCGATTTTAGCTATGACGACGTGAGCGGGTACTCCTGGGCGGAAGACTACGATTCCAGATTGCTCGGCGTTGAAAAGTATGAGGATCATGATTGCTATGTTCTGGAACACGTTCCCAGGAATTCAAAGGATATAAGCTACAGCAAGCTGAAAAAATGGGTGGATAAGGAGAACTTCTACTCGATGAAGACGGAGTATTACGACAGGCATGGAGACCTGCTCAAAGTGCTGTATTCATCCGAGTTTGAGAACATGGAAGGACTCTGGGTAACGAAGAGGATGGAGATGCGCAACGTCCAGAAAGGAAGCAAAACCATCATCGTGTTGAAGGAAGTTCAAATGAACCCGAAAATCCCGGATAATATGTTTACCACCAGACAATTGGAAAAGAAATAATGAGTCTATGGGTCAATAGGTCTATAGCTGTAACTCATAGACTCATAGACCCATAGACCCATAGACCTACTAATGGAGAAGTATATGAAGAAAGCAATCTGCTTCTTGCTGTTGGGGTTGTTCATGTTCTCAGGTAATCTCAAAACTCAGGCATCCCTCGACATGGGCGGAGAGATAAACAGGACTAAGAGCTTTGATTTAGATGAATCGAAAAACATCTGGACAATGACGAAATTCAGACTAGAGCTGGATCATTGGGAGAGCGACGATAGACATGCCCGTATTAATATGAAGATGTACACCGTGGGCGAGTCTCAGTTCGATTGGAAGTTGAACGAGGCTTACATAGATTCGTACCGCATTCTGGATAAGTTTGATCTGCGGGTGGGTATGCAGATAATCTCATGGGGAACAGCTTATAAAATAAACCCAACGGATAATATAAATCCGGTTGATCTAAGCGAACAGGAAGTCTTTATCCCTGATGAAAAATTGGCTGTATCAGCGTTAAGACTTAAATGCTATCCCATATCCAATCTAACTTTAACCGGCGTTATCATCCCTTACTTTGTCCCGGCGCTTGAGACGCCAGAAGCGGTATTGCCAGAAAAAACATTAGAAAACTCGGAATACGCTTTCAAGATCACGGCTCAATCTCTTTGGGGATGGGATGTCTCAGCAAGCTATTTCGGCGGCAAGGAAGATTATCCCTGGACAAACGGGCAGTATCGTGATGTGAAAATCTTCGGCGGAGATGTCATAGGAACCATCTGGGAAACCGCTCTGTGGACAGAGGGCGCTTATACTGAGCCGGAGGTCGGAGATTCATATTATCAGATCGCCGCCGGAGGGGAATATACTTTTGGGGATGATCTCTACTTCATGGGTCAGGCTTACCACAGGAACTATCCCGACACGAACGAGAACTACCTGATGACTGTATTACGCTACCCCTTCAGAGACATTCACACGCTGCAACTTGGGATGGCTTATGAGATCGAGAATGAAATCCTCATCATTTTCCCTGAAGTGACCGTATCTCTCTCGGATGCGACCTCTCTGGTTCTATCCGGGACTTTTGTTAGAGGTGATGTTGCAGGAACCATCATGAGCCAAATGAAGGATAGAGCTTTCATTAAACTGGAATACAGTTTTTAATGAGCTATAGGGTCTATAGATGATATCTCTTTCTTGACGTATTCCTTAGTCCACGCCTCCTCGTCTTTGATCTGACCGATGACACTTTCGGCACTATGGATTTTCCCAAACCTTACCTTTGGCGGACATGCTTATCTGGGCATCAAGCGACCCCACTATTTTGCAGTATCCATGAGCTGATGTGAGGCGAGTTGATTCCTGAATCAGGATTCAGTTTCTTGTTGACTCTCCTGCTTGTCGGATATATAATCCTTTCTATAAAACCAATGTTCCTAAGCCGCCGCGGTCCCAAGATAGTTTATAGGGCGGCCTTTTTGGTCGGCTATGATCAGAAGCCCTGCATTTTCTCCGAACCTGAGTTAGAAATATCGGATTGTCAGGTAAAAACGGACTGAAAGGAAATGGGGATTTTTAACCCGGAAAAACAAGACTTGACACAACCGGAATTTACACTAGAGGTATGGCAGTGGAAACACACAGAAGGACAAGATGAAATATTTGGCATTCGTATTCTCTGGCATAATCTTTATACTGATGGCTTTCATCGTTCAGGGCTACGCTAAGATTAATTTACCAGATGTTGCTGGTGTATGGTTCTTTGATGCAAAGGAAGGGAATATTGTCAACGACAGTTCAGGTAATGAGAACCATGGGAAATTCAACGGTACTCTCCAATGGACGGAAGAGGGTGTATTTGGCGGGGCTTTGAATTGTGGAAATCAAGGACATGTTCTGATTCAAGACAGCGATACACTTGATTTAGACAAGGAATGGACACTGACCACCTGGGTCAGGATTAACCCACCTATGGCGCGCTGGCAACACATAATCAACAAGCGGTTTGATATCGAGGATAATTACGCCATCAGGTTGCAGAACGTTGGGAACTGGGAGGTATACGTGAATAACGGGGGTTGGGTAAGTCTTAGTGATCCCAGTCCTGCCGCCGGCGAAGAATGGGTTCATTTGGCGGCGACATATGATGGTCAGTCTGTTCTAACCCTCTATGTTAATGGAGAACAGGTTGCTACAAGAGCTGGTGTTGCCCCTCCACCTGTAAATGACATAGACCTTCGCTTCGGCGCCTACCAGGGGAATTCAGGCGGCATGGACGGCATGATTGATGATACCGCCATCTTTACTGTCGCTTTACCTCCGAAGGAGATAAAATCTATCAAAGAGAAAGGTCTTGCGGTAGTTCTGAATATTTACGCTATTGAACCCGTAGGTAAACTTACCACAACCTGGGGAAATTTGAGGCGATAGTTACATACTCCTTCTGGCGTCTCAAGCGCCGGGACAAAGTAAGGGATGATAACGCCGGTGGGGAAATTTGAGGCGATAGTTACATACTCCCTTATCGTGTTCGATTATCTTGACTTTGTCTCACTTCTAAACCGGCAATACAAAGGAGTTACCAACCATTATGTTTACGAAGACCAGGCGATTTCTGACTGCCGAAAAAGGTGTTGCTGAACTTCTGAAACAGACCCCGCCGCTCCATTTCTCAGGAAGCTCGAAGCAAGATTGGCAGCGATGGCGTAGAGCATTCCGACGCAAGCTCGTGAGGAATCTTGGACCACGCCCGGAACCAGTTCCCCTGGAGGTTGAGGTATTGGAGCGCACAAAAATGCCCGGATATACGAGGGAGAAGATAATATTCAACCCGGATGCTTTCTCCTCTGTTCCGGCGTATGTCTTGATTCC
>Ga0255402_1129_pt1 | contig 10366 bp, 7 predicted proteins | sample ANMaggSeSYBR01D4_FD_182125 | JGI IMG/M metagenome (GOLD analysis project Ga0255402, IMG submission 182125) | Sediment cell enrichment communities from methane seep in Santa Monica Basin, California, United Staets - ANME aggregate JGI... | ecosystem: Environmental > Aquatic > Marine > Cold seeps >...
TAAAACCAGAGCGCCTTGAAAATCTTACAGAGGAACGAAAAAAAGCGATTTTGCGAAGATCAATGCAGGACATATCTGAAATCTATTTGCAGGTCAGGGAAATAGTGCTGGACATCCAAAAGCGCGGGGATATTGTATCTATAGAGCATTACAGGAAATTCAAAGAGGATATTAGCCCGGCTGATCTGATGGTGACGCGGGATGAGGTTGATAGGGCATACGAGTCACTGGACGATAACATTATTGACAAGCTGAAATTAGCGGCGACGAACATCGAAAAGTTCCACAAGGCGCAGCTTGGGCATGAGATGTGGTCTATGGAGATCATGGAGGGAGTCATGGCTGGGCGATTGACCCGCCCCATGGACATCATCGGCGCGTATCTGCCGGGCAGGAAAGCCATATATCCGTCCAGCGTTCTGATGGACGTTATACCTGCTAGGGTTGCCGGCGTGGAGACGGTGATCGCATGTACTCCGCCGAGCGAGGGTATGTCAGCCAGTCCGGCGACGCTCGTTGCCGCTGACATCGCTGGCGCGGATCAGGTCTTCAAAATCGGCGGTCCCTGGGCTGTAGCCAGCATGGCGTATGGGACGGAATCTGTGCCGAAAGTGCATAAGGTCGTGGGTCCCGGCAACAGCTACGTCACGGCGGCGAAAATGATCGTCTTTGGCGAAATCAACATTGATTCGCCTGCAGGAGCCAGCGAGGTTCTCATTCTCGCTGACGAAACCGCCGATCCGCATTTGACCGCTGTTGATCTGCTTTCTCAGGTGGAGCATGATGAGAGCAACGCCGGCGTTCTGGTCACCACTTCTGCGGAACTGGCGGAGGAAGTTTGCGACATAATCAATGGCGGAATCGAAGAGATGCCGCGAAAAGAGATTATGAAAGCGTCACTGAGCCAGAATTCGGCGGTCTTGATAGTGGACAGCATGGAAGAGGCGATAGATTTTACCAATGATTACGCCGCCGAACACCTCCAGATACTGACCGCAGAGCCGTTCGCCATCCTGCCCCGGATAAAGCACGCCGGGTCTATATTTCTCGGAACTTACTCCCCTGTGCCCGTCGGCGATTATGCCTCAGGGACAAACCACGTTCTGCCCGTCGGTCAGTGCGCCAAGATGTTCAGCGGGCTGTCGGTGGACGATTTCATCAAAAAGCCCACGTTCCAATATCTGACAAAAGAGGGATTGAGCAAACTAAAAGATACAGTAACGACCATCGCCGAGGCGGAAGGGCTTTACATGCACGCCCGCGCCATCAAAGAGCGGTTCAAGTAGGTTTTTCAAAGAGGGAGTAGAGCAATGATCAAGGAGATAAAGACAGAAGATTTGAACCCCGAACAGTTCATAGAGGAGAAAGCCAAAGAGATCGCTTCCACCGTTGGGGATGGGCTGGCTATCAATGCCCTGTCTGGCGGCGTTGATTCTTCGGCGGTTACGATGTTAGGGCATAAAGCTCTGGGCGACAGGCTAAAGACGTATTTCATCGAAAATGGCTTGATGAGGCAGGATGAGCCTCAGAAAATAGCCTCACTGTTTGCGGAACTGGGCGTTCATGTGGAGATACTTGACGCCAGAGAGAAATTTTTCAACGCTCTGAAGGGCATAACCGACCCGGAAGAGAAAAGGGAAGCCGTCACGCAAACTTTCTACAAGGACGTATTCGGTCAGCTTGTGAGAGAAAGCGGGGCTAAACATCTCCTGCAGGGAACCATACTCACCGATGTGGACGAAACCGTTGCAGGCATTAAACGTCAGCACAACGTCTTTGAGCAGTTGGGAATTGATCCCCAAAAGGCTTTTGGATACAGAATAATAGAGCCTCTGGTGCAGATCCGCAAGGATGGCGTAAGAAAGGTGGCGGCGGCGGTTGGACTGCCTGAATCGCTGTATAACAGGATGCCCTTCCCTGGTCCGGCTCTTGCAGCCAGAGTGATCGGGGAGGTAACGCTTGAAAAAATAGAGACGGTGAGAAAAGCGACGACCATCACTGAAAAGGAACTGGCAGACAGCGGCGCGTTTCAGTATATGGCGATACTGCATCAGGACAGGGTCACCGGCATGAGAGACGGAAAACGGGATTTTGGCCTGCAAATCGAGATCAGATGCTGGGACAGCGTTGACGCGAGAACAGCCACGCCAACAAGACTGCCTTATGAGACCCTGGAGGGATTGGCTCAGAGAATAACAGCGGAAGTCCCGGGCGTCGTCAGCGTCACCTATAACATAGGCACGAAACCGCCTTCGACGATGGAGGCTATATAGATACTCTTACCATGATGGGCAGGAGAAAGGATATACCACATGCCTCTTGCGGAGAGCAATCACCCCTTTATCGTTCAACGTCCGGCACTTTTCAGTCTTGACCAACTGGAACAGATGGAAGAGGCGATGATGCGCATACTGGAAGATGTGGGCATCGCTGTGCTGGATGATGATCTACTGGAACGGCTTTCATCTTGCGGCTTCCAGACCAAAGCTAACAGGGTTCTCATCGAGCGCAAAATGGCCAGGGAATTCCTCGAAGCCGAGCGGGAGCGGAATGGAAACAAGTTCTCAGAAGGCGCGCAAACCGTTGAAATCCATAGCTCCCAGATCACCTTTTCCATAAGCGAATACCCTCAGCGCGTCCACGACATTGAGACTGACGAAATCGTTCCGTTCACCACCGAAAGGCTCATAGAAGCGACCAAACTGGCTGACGCGCTTTCATCGCGAGGGATTATATCGCGCCCGCCGGGATGCCCTTGTGACGTCGCGCCACAGCTTCAGCCGATAATGCAGTACTGGATTGGGGCGGTATATTCCAGACACGGACAAAGCCCGGTTGACCCGAAATCGCTTGAGAGTTTCTCCTACATCATGGAAATGGCGGAGGTTTTGGGCAAACCGAGGCGGCAGCTTCCCATCTACATTTTCAGCCCGCTCACTCTTGGCGGCGAGTCGCTGAAATGCGTCGTGGAGTTCAAGGACAGGCTGTCGTCTGTAAATATAAGCGATATGCCGTCGGTGGGATGCACCGCTTCCATAAACATAGGCGATGCCGCCGCCCTCGCCGCCGCTGAAGTGATAGGCGCGGCTGTACTGATCAGGGAAGTGATCGATCTGCCTGTAACGTGGCATCTCAGGCTCTGCCCGATAGACCTGCACAGCATGGCTATGGCGCTTGGCTCGCCCGAAGATTTCCTTTTACAGCTTGCCAATTCCGAGATCAACGCATATTTTCACGGGACAAAGTGGTATCCGACGTCGGGATACGTCCACACGAACGCGAAGCTCCCCGGAGCGCAAGCTTGCGCTGAAAAGTCAAGCCTGATGACGGCATACGCGCTTCTGGGACAGCGGAAATTCTACGTCGCGGGCACACTCAGCCTCGATGAAGTATTCAGCTCTGAACAACTGCTGTACGACCTTGAGATAAAGGATCACGTTCAGCAAATGGTGAAGGGGATAGACGGAAACTGCGACCCTGAAAGATGCCTCCATGACGTGCGTGAAGCTGTGGAACAACAGGGCTTTATGGGCACTGGCACCACACTTAAAGAATACAAAAACGTCTATTGGTTCCCGAAGCTATTTGAGCGGCAGTTCCTCGCTGCATGGCAGGGCGAGGGTTCGGTTTCCATACGCAAACGGACGCACGAGATGATCCATGAACTTTCGAGCCAGCATGATTACGAGCTTGATCCGCAACTGCGCCGGGAACTGGACAGGATACTCGCTCAAGCCAGAGCGGAATTTTCATAGGGAGAGAGATTATGATCAATATAGCCAGGTTGAAAAGACAGAACTTCGGTTCGTGCAACGGCGGTTGGGCTTATGACGCGTATCCTGAGCTTGAGACGCTGGATGCCGGTCGATCCATTACCATCGCGGACATAAAAGGTCCTGCCGTCATAACTAACATCCATTCAACTCAGCATTTCATAAGGGATGATAATCTGTCCGAGGATGTGCGCAGAGCCATGTCCGCTCGCGGCGTCATACTGGAAATCTATTACAATGGCGTGGCTGTTCCGGCAGTTCGTGTCCCGCTGGGCGATTTTTTCGGGGATGGCTGCGGCGGCAGAGCCATACATTTCAGCACGCCGTTTGTGGAGAAAGCTCCGGAATCCTACAACTGCTTCATTCCCATGCCTTTTGAAAAATCCGTCCGGGTGATACTGAAAAACACGACGGAGTATGATCTTAGCAATTACAGCTTTGTCGAGTTTGAGCGCCTGCCATCCTGGGAGGACGATCTGGGATACCTCCACACGACGTGGAAGCGCTTTGCATTCCAGTTGCACGGAGACACGGATCAACATTTTTTCCACGTTGACGGCTATGGACACTTGATAGGGCGCGCGTGGAGCGTCTGTACCGATGAGCCATTCTTCAAGGGTTTTATGTTTGTGATGGAGGGAAACAACGAGATCCGAATTGACGACGAGGATGATCCCAGGGCTGACTATCTGGGAACTGAGGACTCCTTCGGGTTCAGTTGGGGATTCAAACAGCCGTTCATCGGCATATACAACGGCATTAACTTCGTTCAGAATGAAACTCCATCCATGTTAAGTATCTACCGCTTTCGACAGCGGAACCCTATCAGGTTCAACAAGAGCCTCGATCTGCGCGTCGACTGGTCTCATGAGTTCACGCGGAACGAAGGCTTCCAGCGAGAAATCGCGCGGTTACATGCAGAAGATCGAGGATGGATTGACTACGCCACCACCTGCTACTGGTATCAGGGGACGGTGTGGTACGATCATGAATCCCTGATGCCGCTGGATGAAAGAGCGAAAGCGGTTTTGCATCCGAACCCGGTTGATCAGTGAGGGGTTGCATGTTATCCTCGAAAGAACGGGTATTGATGGCTATGAACCATGAGGAACCGGATAGAGTTCCTATGGACTACTGGGCGTGGGCGGAGGTAAACGACAGGCTGAAAGAGCGTCTGAGCCTGAAGGACTATGACGAGTTGCTGGAATATCTGGGTGTGGATCTGCGCACCATCCGCGCCCCATACGTTGGTCCACCAGACTGCTGGACAGGTCTGAGAGATGCGAAGACGATAGAAGACCTGGAGAAATGTGAGTTTCCTGATCCCGATATGTTTGATTACTCAAACATCGAACGCCTCTGCGATAGATACAGCCATTACGCGATCATGAGCGGAGCCTGGAGTCCTGTGTTTTGCACTGCCTCCGGGCTGATCGGAATGGAAACGCTCATGGTGAAGACCTACGAAGAGCCGGATTTCGTCAAGCTGTTTTTGGAGAAGATAACCGACCTTTTTTACGAACAGAGCGTGCGAACGTTCCAAGCCGCAAACGGAAAGCTGGACATTTTCTTTATGGGCGACGATTACGGCACTCAGCGCGGGCTGATAATGAGCCCGAAAGATTGGGATGAATTCTACGCGCCGCATGTGTCAAGATTGTTTGATCTGGCGAAGGACTCTGGTTTAAAGGTCATGCTACATTCCTGTGGAAGCGTCAGCAAGCTCATCCCCAGATTCATTGAATTGGGGATGGACGCGCTCGATCCTGTGCAGGTTCGGGCGGTTGATATGGAGCCTGAAAAACTGAAGGCTGAGTTCGGCGATTCCATCACTTTCCACGGCGGGCTGGACACTCAACACATACTACCCTTCAGCACTGTCGAGGAAGTGCGCGCCGAAGCGAGGCGGCTGATAGAGATATTCGGAAGAGGCGGCGGATATATACTCGCCCCAAGCCAGGAATTCCTTCCCGACATTCCACTGGAGAACATACTGGCGATGTATGAAGTCGGCAGGAACGATGTATAAGGAGAGTAGCATCATGCAAATTACCATAAGACCAATGGAGACATCGGACGTTGGAACAGTCGTTCAGGGCTGGAATTGCTCCCTCGTACACAATCAGGTAAGCGCGGAGCGTTTTGAGGACGTGATCCCGAACGATCCGAACCATGAAAAAAACGCGTCTTTGGTCGCCGTCCACGATGGGAAAATCATTGGTCTTGTATCCGCAGTCGCCAGAGAAGGCGTACTGGGAGCGGACAACAAAGGCAGGCCCAACGAAGTGGATCGAGGTTATATAAGAGGAATTTTCGTTCTGGAAGAGTTCAGGCGACAGGGGATCGGCACAAAACTGCTGAACGAAGCGGCGAAGTACCTCAGATCGAAGGGGAAAAGTAGTATCTGGGTAACTGTTTACACCGGCGGGTATTTCTTTCCGGGAGTGGATTTGCGGTATGAGGCTGGGGTGAAGTTCTTTGAAAACAGCGGCTTCCGAAGGGATCATGTGATAAACGATCTCGATCTGGATTTGACGAATTTGCGGATTTCAGAGTACCAAAAAAACGCAAGACGGAGAATGGCGGATTTCGGCGCGCACGTGGAGGATTATGACCCGTCAATGCTGGACAGAATGAGAATATTTGTTGGAAAAGCCAACATAACCACGTGGTTTCCCGAAGGCTGGGAGGATAGGTTCAGAAAAAGCGGCAACAAGGTCGTGGCGATCAAGGACGAAGATATAATCGGCTGGGCATCGTATTCGCCCCGCGCCGGAACCGCCGGGTTTGGTCCCATTGCTGTTCTGGGAGAGATGCGCGGGCATGGCATAGGCTCATGCTTACTGCTGGAATGTGTACTGCAAATGAAGGACGCCGGCGCGGAGAAAGTCATCGCAAGTTGGGCGAATACACCTTTCTACCTGCCAAACGGGTGGAAAATCTGCCGGCAGTATGTCGTCTTTGAGAAGGGGGTTTAGCGGTGAAACTGCGATGGTGGCTACTGCCAATCCTGTCACTTGCCGTATGCGGCGTCATAATATACATGATGTTTCCCAGAAGCGGAGAGGCGGTTTTCAGGGACAATTTCAAAAATGGCATAAATCCCGCGTGGTTGCCAAAAACGCCTGATAAGTGGAAACTGGCTGAAGAGGGCAAAAGCCGTTTTTATCAGTTGATCGAGCCGGGAGAGCATGACGCCGGATTCATGAGACCGACTGAGTATTCGCTGATTGATCATCTCGTTTATACGGATTTCACGCTCAAGTGCAAACTCAGATGCGATGCGCCTGTGGAGCGTCGGTACAGGAACACGGTTATCGTATTCGGCTATCAGGACGACACGCATTTTTACTACGTCCACTTATCGAACATCAGCGACAACTTGCATAACGGCATCATACTGGTAAACGGCGACCACCGGCGCAGGCTCAATGCAAATACGCCAGAGCCAACCCTGACCGATAGGGAATTCCACAAGGCGAAACTGAAGCGCGACACCGTGACCGGGGATATAAAAGTCTATTTCGACGGCAAGCTGGTCATGGAGGCTCTGGACAGAACGTTCATCGCAGGAAAAGTCGGCGTGGGGTCTTTCGATGACGCGGGTAGTTTTGACGATGTGCACGTTAAGGGGAAGATTGTGGTGAAAACGCCGTAGAAGGTGATCTGCCAGCGGAAGCCCGACTTTAGCCTTTGGAGGCTTGACTTGAGTAGCCTTTGGAGGCTCGACTTTAGTCGAGATCTGGTGAGCAGTGTGTTATTTTGTACATGGCTAAAGAAATGGTGTTACCTGCGTTCTTATTCAAGGTTATAGAGTCAACCAGATCCCGACTAAAGTCGGGTCTCCAGTGAGTGTATTGGACGCTTTATGACATTCAAGAAGTATCATCCGCCTCATATTTATCTTGATGATCGAGAATACTATCTGAGTGCTGCTACATATAATAGACAAGCATTCTTTTCATCGGATGAACAGAAAAGGCTGTTGCGCGATATTTTGAGAGAGAAAATTCAAGAGTTTTCCATCAAACTATACGCATGGGTAATTCTGGATAACCACTACCACTTACTCATACGAGTCGCGGAGAAAGATACACTCCCCAAACTTATTCAGAGTTTGCATGGAGCAAGCAGTTTTCGGCTGAACCAACAGGACAAATGCAGAGGTCGCTCCGTATGGTCGAACTACTGGGATCGCTGTCCGCGTAGCAAGTCGGATTTCTATACGTTTTTCAACTATATCCATATCAATCCAATCAAACATGGTGAAGTCACCATAAAGGATGGTGTGGTCTTGAAGAATAAGAAGCGGCTCTCTATTCCTGCGGATCGCATGGCGGATTTGCACGATGCTTTGAGTGAATATGAGTTTTCGAGTTACCCATATTACCTGCGGAAATACGGCAGGGAAGGTATGAGTCACGTCTGGATGGACTACCCCATTGCTGACTATCTGGCTGGCGATGAGTAGCCATTGGAGGCTCGACTTTAGCCTTTGGAGGCTCGACTTTAGTCGAGATCTGGTGAGCAGTGTGCTATTCTGTACATGGCTAAAGAAATGGTGTTACCTGCGTCTTATTCAAGGTTATAGAGTCAACTAGATCTCGACTAAAGTCGAGCCTCCAGAGATCACTAGATTTTACATGAGTTTCAGTTGAAAGGACGCGTTATGGGATGGTTGGGAACGCAACTATGGGTGTTAGGCATTGGAGTACTCGGTGGTCTCATTGCCACATGGATATGGATGAAATCAAGGAACAAGCAGGGTGAGCGCCAGCGGAGCAAGGTTTCCAACCTGCAAGTGCGTCTCTATCGGCAGCAAGTCGAGAAGTGCTTCGGGCGGCTGGATCTTGTGGGAATACCTGACCCGAAGAACAAACGCGATCTGCGGCTAGAGGACATTTTCATAACACTCCGGGCGCGGGAGCAGGTACCAGAGGCGGATATATTTCCGGAAGAAGAAACGGAAATGGAGGATTTTGAAGATACAAATTTGTCGCAGCGTGTTCGAGAAAGAAAGCGCACGCGGGAGGCGCCTCCCGTCAAGTTGAACGATGCTCTGACGTCTAATCGGAGGATGGTGATCCTCGGCGGTCCCGGAGCGGGAAAAACCACCATGCTCCGCCATGTGGCTCTTATGCTGGCAAAAGAGCAAGCGGGGGAGGAACTTGGTCTGTCGGATGATCTCGTTCCGATATTCGTGGAACTCAGCCGATTTGCAGATAGGGAGAACCCACAGCAATCTCTGGAAGATTTCATATATGATTACATGAACGGCACTCTGAGTGTTTCTCCATCACTGAATTTCTTTGATGCGTTTCTGGAGCAGGGGAAATGCGTGGTGCTGCTGGACGGTCTGGACGAGGTGGCTACGTTGGCAAAGCGCGTGGATGTAATGAAGGTAGTTTCCACTTTCGCCACCAGACACAGTCTCAACAGGATCATCGTCACGTCACGCATAGCTGGCTACAACGAGGCGAGTCTGGGCGGGGATTTCCAGCATTTCACCGTGTGCGACTTCACAGAAGAAGACGTGGCGGCGTTTGCGGGAAAATGGTACAAAGCGCGGGAAGGCGACACAAAAGCGGCGGCGGAAAAGGCAAGCGATCTGGTGAACGCCATCAAGCAAAGCCCGCGCGTGGCTACTCTGGCGCGCAATCCGCTGATGCTCACTATAATCGCCCTTATCCACCGGGTGGAGGCGGAACTTCCGAACCAGCGGACAAAGCTATACGACAAATGCACCGAATCACTGCTGGACAAGTGGGAAACGGTGAAGAAACGCGGCGAAAAACTCATGTCAGAAGAGGACAAGCGCAGGCGGCTGGAATGGATAGCCTTCTGGATGCAGAACATGCCCGGCGATGCCGGGCGCGAGCGGACGGTGAAACGAGAGCCGCTACAGCAAAAATTGGCAGAGTTTTTGCGGAAAAAGGGCAAAGTCTCCGACATGGACGACGCAAAGACGGAAGCGAGGCTCTTTCTGGATCACATTCGCCGGAGAGCCGGCGTGCTGATAGAGCGGGGCAGGGATATGTACTCCTTTTGCCATCTCACCTTTCAGGAATATTTTGCCGCGTGTGAACTGAACAGCCGACTGCTGGCGGCGGCTATGAAGATGGATATGGACGGCTTCTGGAAACGGGAACTGAAGCCGCGTTTGCACGATCCGCGCTGGCGGGAGGTCATCCTCCTGCTCATGGGCAAACTGAACGAGGTGTCCGAAGCCGCCGCCTCAGAGCTTGTAAAGCGAATTCTGAACACCAACAGCCAGCATGAAGAACTCCTGCACAGAGACCTGTTTCTGGCTGGACAGTGTCTGGCGGACGACGTGGCGGTGGGCGAATCGCTCAAGCAGGACATATTGGATAAACTATTCGATCTGTTCTATAATGGGGAATACAGCGGTCTGCGTTCGCGCGCCGGCGACGTTCTCACATCTACGCGCGGCAGCAGATACGCGGATCAGATCGCCGGGGCTTTTATTCAAGCTCTGGAGGATGAAGATCGGAATGTCCGATACCGCGCAGCATCTGCTCTTGGGGATCTGGGGACAGCCTCTTCGGAGGCAGTAAATACTCTTATTCAGGCTC
>Ga0255402_1130_pt1 | contig 10303 bp, 8 predicted proteins | sample ANMaggSeSYBR01D4_FD_182125 | JGI IMG/M metagenome (GOLD analysis project Ga0255402, IMG submission 182125) | Sediment cell enrichment communities from methane seep in Santa Monica Basin, California, United Staets - ANME aggregate JGI... | ecosystem: Environmental > Aquatic > Marine > Cold seeps >...
TCCGCCTATAGGTGTTGGCTCTATTTTCTTCGGACTGCTGTTGTTAGCCGCCGGCGCTCTTTGGGTTGTAAGCGGCGTGGGGTATTTCACTCGCAAGAAATGGGCTTCTCCACTAGCTTTATATACCGCGCCTGTCATCGGAGTCATCAATCTTGCTGGCGTTTTGCATCTATGGGGATTTTCTGTAATTATCGGTTACGCGGCTGTCAGCGCAGTCGCGGCAATGGGAAGCATCTGGTATATATCCAGAAAGGAGTTGGCATCCTTCTTCCTTATTGCTGTGGTAGAGCACGTAGGCATAATCCTCATTTTCTCAATGCTTATCTATGCTGAACCTGTGGATATTGCAGAATCCCAGGACAGGGAATTGCTGATAGATATAGAGGTAATCGAGCCGCCTGAACCAGTGCCGCCGGAGATAGTCCCGCAGAAGAGAGCGGTACTGAAGAAACAGCCGATACTGCCGAAAATAGAGATTCGAGATGTGACTGCCACTGATCCAGGGATTGAGCTTGAAGGCTCTGTGCCGCAATTACCAAAAACAGTTGCGAAAATCAAAGATACAGGCTCGGATATAATCCTGAGATCGGCAGGGCTTAAAGACAAAGAACAGCGATATCAGGACACGGTACCAGCGTTGAACGTAGAATCGGCTCTGAAAAGCTCAAAGAAGCCTTCGCTGGAAATAGGACCGTCCGAAAAAACAAAAGACACTCCGGAGGCAACCGTAGCCAGACTGCCATCTCCGCGGGATGAATCACTATCTCCTGACGAGCGGCTTGGTCCTTCGGACGAAGTCGCCAAACCCAGTTTCGCTGGAGACATCAGTGGCGAAATCGCCGGGCGCAGAGTAGTTTCCTGGCCAAAACCGCCAGAGGGATATGAGGGTACTGGCGGGGGGTCTGCCATCATAAAGTTCTGGGTTGACCCGGCGGGCAGCGTTACCAGAGTTGAACTCAGCACGAAGTCAGGGAGTCCCAGGCTGGACACGCTGGCGATGGAGTATGTAAAGCAGATACGCTTCGTCGCACTGCCGAAGAGTGTCAAACACAGAGTTCAGTGGGGTAAAATACCTATAGATTTCGAATTGACCAGAAAGCCTGGATAGTTAGAGTTCAGGCTAAAAGTTGAAGCCAGTTAGACTGACTGGTTAATACTACAATGATGGTTTGTAGTAGTGCAATTCATTGCACGTCCAATGTCGTTTGCCACAGACGGCGATGAATCGCCTTACTACAAACGCTTTAGTTCGATGCCAGAAACAACGGGGATTGACGTCGAACCATCGTTGTAGTATCAGGAAAGTAATATCTTCGCTAGTCGCGGCAGGCTGTCCGTGATTTAACTCTACTTTGTAGAGTCATTTAATTAACCCCCTTAATGGAGGAGGATTTACGATGAGGTTAGGATTTATCGTTGGTATGTGTCTGATGTTGTTCGTCGTTGCAATTGTAATGACGGGCTGTGAAGTTGCTAAAGGTCTCAACTATGAATCAGGGTTGACCAAGTTTGAAGCCAAGCAGTTTGACGAAGCCATAGTGATCTTCGAGGAGATCGCCAAATCAGACAGCGATTATGCCAATAGAGCAAAATATTATATAGGCGAGTGCTACAAACTGCAATTCAAATGGCAGGAGGCGACCGATCAATTCCAGATGGTAGTGGATTCTGAACCGCCTATGAGCTACCTCGCCGCAGAAGCGAGAAATAGGATCTCGCAGATCAGGGAAGGGAAAAACGATGTTGAGCGGATAAAGATTATCTACGATAATTATCGTGAATCTGACCCAAACATGGCGGCGGACGCTAAGTTGGAGCTAGGTTCAGTCTATGAAAACAAGCTGGACGATTACGACAATGCAGTTAAGACCTACCGACAATTGATAGAAGAGTTCCCTGGAACGCCAAAAGCCGCTCAGGCTCAGGTCAATATCGGGAATATCTATTTCTACAAGATGTATAACTATGTAGATGGATGGAAAGAGTTCAGGGAAGTTAATACGGAGAACTATCCCACACTAACATACCGCGTTTCAGAAATTGAGTCCATGCTTCGTCAGACCAACAAACTCCGTAAGGAAATTACCGAACATCAGGCTTTCATAAGGATGTCGCAAAAGCGGAAGGTGATTCCGGGCAGAAAGATCACCGGATACGAACTATACGGCATAAAAGCCGAACAGGTAGCGCAATCGTTCGTCTCTGTTGGCGTAAAATGGAGGCAGTTGAAGAACTATCCAAAGTCGCTAGAAGCTTATCGAATGCTCGTAGAGCGCCTGCCGATGAAACAGATTCAGTCGGCTGAAGCGCGGTATAGTATAGCAGAGATCTATCAGGAGCAGGGGCTTTATTTTGAAGCTATAGACGGCTACAACGAATTCATCAAGTATCACCCGACGTATTTCAGGCGAGCGCCGGCTATTTACAATATGGCTATATGTTATGAAGCTCTGAGAAATTATGCAAAGGCGTATGAACGCTATAGGACATATAGCATCACTTATCCAGACGAAAAGCTCTACAAAGCCGCCGAACTCAAAGTGCGGCAGTACGAGTATGATGAAGATCAGGATGGATTCCCGTATTACAAGGAACTCGGTGCAGGAACGTCGGATACCAATGCGAATGAACATCCATAAGAACCATCTCAGATTTGCCTGCTGCGTCCTGTTATTAGTCACAGGATGCAGTGGCGCAGGGCAATCAGTTGGCGTCTTGTTCGCCGCCGCAAACTCTCGATTGGCTACTGCGCGAAAAGCAGGGGCGGAGCAGTACGCGGAATCCGAACTAGAGGAAGCAGTAGCCTTGCTCACTGAGGCAGAAACTGCCATAGCGAATAAGAACAAAGAAGCGCGCTTCCTTGCAGAAAAGGCTCTCGCCAAAGCGCGTCTTGCCGAAGCTCTGGCTCTCCAATTGAAAGCAGAAGGCGAAACGACGCAGTTGGAAGCGAAACTGGAAAAAGCCTCTTCGGAAGCCGATCAAGCTCGCCGGGAACGGCGGGCGGCAGAAAGCGAATTGGAGCGGATGACGGCAGAGTAGTACCTAATAGCTGTAAAAGTACAACTTCCCCCTTTTGTAGGGGTGGGTAAATGCTTTTTGATGAAATCAAAATGAATTTACCCGCCCCTACGGATTTCAGTTATTTGATCGGTATCATCATGATTGCTTGCGCAACGCAAAAACGACAGAGGAAGACCATGATTACAGTACGTGCAAAAGAGTTGATCATCGCGATTTGTCTTTCAGCATTTATGGCGTTTATCAGTGGGTGCGCTGGCACAGCATCTCCCGTTGTGGACGTAAAAACGGCGGGCGATTCCGTTCTGAACGCGCGCGAATCCCTTACTCTGGCTCGTAGCGAAGGCGCGGAGGAGCTTGTTCCGCAGGAGTTTGCTCAGTCCGAGGGATTTTTGGCAATGGCGCAGGAAGCTCTTGAGCAGGGAAAGAGCCAGAAGGCGGCGAAATTCGCTTTCAAGGCGAACGTAGAAGCAAAAATCGCTACAGCTATGGCACGGGAAGCGAAAGCCAGCCACCGGGCAGGGGAGATCGAGGAGATCAAACCAAAGATCGCGTGGGAAGCTAAAATTGACGAAGCGGCGGCGGCTAAAGTCCGTCAAACCATCGCTGAAAAAATAGCGCGTGAAGCTGAGAAAGAGGCTGAAAGGGCAAAGGCACGGGCTGACAAACAAATCCAGAGATCGAAAGCTGAACTGGCAATCTCAAAAGCTGAACTGAGAATAGACTCAGCCGAACAAGCAAAAGCGCCTGGATATGCGAAGGAGTCGTATGATGAAGCGGTTTTCTCGCTTGAAGCGGCGAAATCCGCTCTTGACGACGACGATTTTGTACAAGCCGTCGCCGCCGCTGAAGCGGCGGCCAGAAACGCCACAAATGCCTCCGTTCAGGCAAGAGCAAAACTGGAAGCCGAGTTTGAGGAATCTCTGCGCGGAAGGGACAAAGCAGTGGCGGCTGTGACCAGAGCCGAATTGTCTATGGAAAAAGCGAAGGAAGCTTTGACGGGGCAATATGCCAAAGATATGTATAGGAAGGCGGAGAAACTCCTGGAGGAAACGAGGTTAGCATTGGAAACCAGAGAATATGGCCAGGCGGAATCTCTGGCGGAGCAGGCTAACGTCTCCGCTTCCAGCGTTCTGGCGGTGTCTGAAGCCGAAGTGCGGGAAACTCAGGCAAGGGAAGCGCATGAGGACGCGCAGGCTAACGCCCTGGACGCTATGGCGAAAGCTGAACGCTCCATTGCCGAAGCTAAAGACGCCGGAGCGGAGGAGTTAGCCGGCGACACCCTCAGAAAAGCTGAGGCGGCTCTCCAACACGCAAAACAGGCGGCAGAAAATGGAGACTTTGAGGACGCGGCTTCTCTGACGCAGGAGAGCCATTCCCATTCGATCACTGCCCGCACCATGTCAGAGGCGAAAACCGAACGGCTGAGGAAGATAACGGAAATAGAGAACAGCATTATGGAAGAGGCGGGGAAAATCCCAGAGGTCGCAGTCCGAAAGACGAACAGAGGTGTCGTCATAAGCATGGGAGGCGATCTATTTGCTAAGGGCAGCAGTCAGATAAGGAGCGACGCGAAAGCCCGACTGAAAACTGTCGCTGAAATCCTCAAGAAATATCCTGATTACAAGGTCGTAATAGAGGGGCATACCGACAGCGCAGGTTCAGACGAAGCCAACCTGACGATATCCCGCGAGCGCGCCAACAATTTCCTGATGCACATGGTGGATCAGGAGAAAATACCGCTAGAGCGGCTCTCCTCCGTAGGCTATGGTGAATCACGCCCCATAGCTTCTAACATCAACGAAGATGGTCGCAGACAAAACCGCAGAGTGAATATAGTTATTCTCACCGCACCTGTTTCGCCGTAAACACGGAAATTTCGGAACAGGGGAAAATCATCTCAGGAACTTTTTCGGAAGCAGTTTTTCCACGTTGCCAGCGAAAATCTGAGACATACTCTCTTCGTCAAGGTTAAGCTGAAGCGCTTTGTCCAGTTCCACCTTTGTGAAGTTGAAAAAAGGCTGCCTTGTTCCTGACACATCCGAGCCGAATATCACCCGTTCAACCCCCACGTTATCCAGAATCCGCTTTATATCGTCCAATTGCGCCACACTGGTGTCGAAGTATATGCTGGGATTATCAAAGAAAACGTCCATCTTGTCACACCCGCCGTTCATTCCGCCCATGTGCGGAATTATGATCGCGAGTTCGGGATTATCCCGCACAAAACGAACGGTATTGCTGTATTCTTCCTCTATCAGCACAAGCAAATTCAAGTCCTTTATTGCGTTGAGCATTTCGCGGCATTCTGGAACGTCATAATCGTAGCGCGGCTCATCCCAATGCCTGTGCCACTTTATCCCTGCGTAATCGTCCAGATTGTCGGGGATCATGTAGTCGTTCCAGACGAAATAGAACGGATAGATGATCTCCTCCATGCTTCTGGACACTTCCAGCACATAGTCATTCGCCCTTATCCGCCACTCAGGGGAGTCCTCTATCCTGTACATATCTTCAGGAAAAGCGAATATGACCGCCCCTTGAGCGTCAGCCTCACTTAAATCCTTCTTAATATCAGTCGGCGTAAACGATTTATGCGCGTTATTTCCGCAGTGGATGTGATTATCAATAATTCGCATAAGAAGCTCCTTCAAGCAAAAATGGGCGGGATTATCCCGCCCATTTGTTAAATGTTGGTAAGAAGTTGTCAGCTTTTGGATTCTCCGATGCCGGTGGTGACGTCCTTCACATACTCCGCCGCCTTTTCGATGATTTGATCGGTGTTCGCACCGGGCATGTTGAGGAATTCTTTCAGCAGCGGCATGGCTGAACCCGCGCCGATGATGGAACTGGTGATCCTGCCCACGTTGCTGCTGTTGCTGTCGCCGCCGAAATCCAGTACGCGGATGCTGTCAATCTTCTCCGCCGGCTTCATCAACTGCGCGACAATATCTGGAGCGGCTTCGATCATCGCCAGCGCGACCTCCTGAGACAGCACTTTTGGCTCCGCCACGTTTTTCGCTTCGAGGGTAGCCATTTCACCCTCGGCTTTTGCGCGTTCAGCTTCCGCCAGAATCTTGTTGGCTTCCAATTCGGCGTTAGCCTTGACGATAGCCACGTCCATCTCTTTTTCAGCTTGAGCCATTTCCAGTTCTCTGGTGGCTTCCAGACGATCTTTCTCCACCATTTCCCTTTCTTTCTCCATGCGCTCAATATCCATCTGTTTTTCGATGCTGGCTCTTTCAACGGCTAACTCGCTCTGGATTTTGGCTTCTTCCACAGCTCGGTCTCTTTCGATCTCGGCTTTCTGAACGAGTTGTTCCTGTTCCGCCTTGACCTTCGCCGTTTCCGCTTCCTGTTCAGCGGCGTGGGTTGCGATTTCTCTTTTCTGCTCCGCCTCTGCGAGAGACTGATCCTGCTCAAGCGTCAACTGCTGCTTTTGCGCTTCCACATCTTTCTCTTTTATGGCAACTTCCGCAGTTCTCTCCACTTCATTTCTGGCTCTTTTTTGCTCTTCGGTCACTTCGGTGATCTGCATGAGACCAACGGCGTCGAAGGTATTGTTCTCAGGATCGAGAAATTGCACATCTATCTGGTCAAGATTGGTGACGGAGACCGACTCCAGCGTTAATCCATTGGACTCCAGGTCTTCCATACACGTTTGCTGAACAGCGTCGGCAAACGCCTGCCGCTGTTCATGCAAGTCTTGCAGAGTTTGAGTTGCCGACACGCTTCTCAAGGCTCCTATGAGCTTGCCCTCTTCCAGATCCTTCAGGGTCTGGGGGTTAAGGGATTTGTCGCCGAGAGTACGGGAAGCCATGAGAATGTTCTCCTCTTTGGCTTCCACCCTGATATAAAACTCCGCTTCAATGTCCACACGCAGGCTGTCGGCGGTGATGAAGGCTTCTTTCCCCACACGCGAAACTGGCAACTTCATGGTTTCCAGCGAAATTGGTTGAATCTTGTGAAGGATCGGGATCTGGAATATCCCACCGTCAATCACAACTTTCCTGCCGCCCTTTCCTGTTCTGACTAACGCTTCATTGGAGGCGGTACGTTTGTACCACTTCGCCAGCATTACCATGAACAGTACGAATATTACAAAGATCACAAAAGCCAGCGCAAAGGCGTTTCTTGCAATTATGTCCGTCAAGCCACCCATTTTTTCTCCTCCCCTTAGTCGCGGGCATTTGTCAGGCGATGTCTGCAAAGTCCGCTTTGGTTACCTCAAATTTCTTATCCGAAGGATCATAATCAATTAACACAATATCATCCCCGCGTTTTGGCGCCTCCTTTCCCTCCGGGATTTTGCAGTAAACCGTTAGCACATTACCATACGTATCCTCGACCTTAGCCCTGCCGAATTTGGTAGTCACCTCGCCGCTCACCACTCTGGCGATCAGACCCAGCAAAGCTTGATTGTCGGATGAATAAGTCTCAACCGAGGGAAATAACCTGGCGATGACCCCAGACAGAAACTTCGTCCCAATAATGCCAACCACCAACGCCACGCCGCTGGATGCCATGATGAACATTGAGGGGAAATCCCCAAGAGCGTTCTGGATGATCCCGTTGCACATGAACCCAGAGACTCCCCAGAACAGCAGGAAAGTCGCTATGATTATGGTCAACGGCACCTTGCCCACGTTGACAAAGCCTAAAGCGCGATCAAGGACTGCAATCCCCTCCGTGTCAGCGTCCATATCGCCATCTGCATCTGCGTCAACGTCCGCATCCCCTGCATCTGCGTCAGTATCTCCGCCGAAATCCAGCGCCAGCCCGAATATCTGTAAGACGAGATAAAAGATCACCAGCAGGATGGGAACAGTGAAGATGAGATTATACCACAAACTTAGCTCTTTGAGAAACTCGATCATTTGCTCCACCTCAATTCCAGTAGAAGAAAATCCGACACCACAAAGAATTAAACGCTACTATTCACCCAATCGCCGGTATTTTGCAAGATAATTGCCATTCTTTTCACGCTACGCCCGCCTCTCTGGAGCGGGGTCGCCGTATTTCATGAAGGCGCGGCAGGCGATAGCCTGAAGTTCTGGGTCAACGCCGATGGCTTCGTTGGAGCCGTAGTACCCCGCGACGAACCCTCCGCCGAAACAACCCAGCTTCTCTATGTACTCCCTGGCCGCCATTTCAACAGTCGCCGGGTCGCCGCTCTGAAGCGTTTTTTGGATATCCACCGGACACCAGAAGTGCATCCTGCCGCCAAAGTTTTCCGACAGGTAGTCAATGCTGTGGAGTTCAGGCTGGTCGAACTGGCAGACGTCAATACCTGCTTCCACCCAGTCCTCCAGCACCTCGGTCACGTATCCGCATGAATGGAACCACACGCTCAAGCCCCGGCTGTGCGCCGCTCCGCATAGTTGCTTGAAGCACGGTTTGAATATCTCCCGGAAGGAATTGGGATGCACCAGAAGCCTGTCCTGAGTTCCCCAGTCCTCGCCGCTCATGATGCCGTCCACGCCGGCGTCCGCCATCCTGTATATTTCCACCTCGCGCATGTCGGTGATCTTCTGCATGAGTTCTTTGACTCGCTCTTTGTCGCCTGCCACGTCTGCGAGGAAATTCTCCATACGGCGCATGTATCGGGCGATATTAAAGGGCCAGCCAACGCCTCCCAGAACGTAGTATCCCTTTTCGTGCAGTTCTTTGCATCGAGCGCGGGCGTCCTCGTACAGGTCAACGCCGTCTGTTTTTGGGAATTCGTATGTGTCCAGTTGATCCCAGTTGTCCTCGATTACGCCTTTATATACCTCGCCTTTGGTGATATTCTCCAGACGCCGCCAGATGTTTCCCCATTCGTCAATCATTTCCCAGTAGCCGTCATACTGCTTCCACGATTTGGCCTAGCTGTTAGGCGCGCCTCTGCGACCCACGCCGTGCATATCGCGCGGGAATCCCCCGCCCATGCCGTATGGTATACGCGGCGGTCCGGCGAACTCCAGGCTCATTTTGACTATCTCTCGGCTGGTCACTTCTGGCTTCCTTTTTTTGTTTTCTCCTTGACTTTGCCTAACCTGTCATACTACAATTAGTAATCGGGAGTGATACAAATTTGAAAAGATGCACAACAGATAGAAATCCTCCTAACTACTCTTTGGTTCTTAACTGCGATCTTATTTCCATTTTACCAAATATAAATACAATATTCAAATGAAAATTGACATCGTTTTCCATTATCCGCCCGATCTATTTGATTTACTAGTTGATACGATACCCCTGCTCTGTAAGACCAAGAAAGGGGTTCTGCTATTTTTTCAGGGGGCAGGTGTAAGTTCTGGACTTTTGGACGATCTTCGCCAGACAGTTAAGCAAGACAAGGATAGTATTAGCAAATATGAAATCGTCCGCACTATTCTAACGCGCCTAAATGAGCAAGGAGAATCAACACTGCGGGAGCGCCGTGAGATTCTCAAACGAGTAACTGAATTTGAGAATTTTTCAGCTTGCTGGCCGAATGATCAGCTTAAGGCAAAAGGACTCGTTGCCGAAATTAGACGAGTTATGAATGTTAAAGACTCGTTTACAAGGATGAAACAAGAACGAGATCGGGAACAGCAAGAACGTCAAGCTAAACACCTGGCGAAAACAAAATTAATAAAACAAAAACAAACCGAACTGGACAGTATTAAAAAGGAACTATATCCGCTTTTCGGGATGCCAGATAACCAAAGCCAAAAGCGTGGCAAGCTTTTGGAGGGCATCCTCAACCGTCTGTTTGAGGTCAGTGATGTTTTAGTTCGTGAAGCATTTAGCCTTGTCGGAGAAGAAGGTGAAGGGGTTATTGAGCAAATTGACGGTGTAGTTGAAATAGATGGCTGCCTGTACTTGGTTGAGATGAAATGGTGGAAAAAACCTCTGGGAAAAGAACAGGTGTCGCACCATCTGGTGAGAATTTACCATCGAGGACATGCTCGTGGTATTCTTATCTCCAACTCAGGTTATACACGGCCAGCCATTACCATTTGCAAAGAGGCACTCTCGAAAACAGTCGTGGTTTTATGTGAACTTAAAGAAATCGTTATGCTGCTAGAGCAGCAAAGCAACCTCAAAGATTTTCTAAAATCGAAAATTGAGAAAGCCGTTATAGACAAACAACCACTTTTCAAGCCGTTTAATTAAGGTTATGGAACATTCTAACTCAGAAATCCGATTTGCTATTTGCATCAAGAATGACGGGTATCCTGCCTCATTGGAGGTACGAAAGATTTACCAGACGATCCCTGATGCTCGCGCCGCCGAATATCAGCTTGTACGAGTTATAGAC
>Ga0255402_1132_pt1 | contig 10142 bp, 6 predicted proteins | sample ANMaggSeSYBR01D4_FD_182125 | JGI IMG/M metagenome (GOLD analysis project Ga0255402, IMG submission 182125) | Sediment cell enrichment communities from methane seep in Santa Monica Basin, California, United Staets - ANME aggregate JGI... | ecosystem: Environmental > Aquatic > Marine > Cold seeps >...
AAATATCTGCTAAATGTTAAGGAGTGATACTATGGTATCAATAATGCTTTGTTTTGCCGCCACAACTGCTATCGTGATAGATTCCTTCCCCAATCTCCGAGAAATCATTCCGGGTTCAGGGTTTTCGGTGTCAATCGCGAGCAAGATAGCAAGAAAGATATTCGATGTTCTCTTCTTTAATATGTCTTCTAGAGGCGACAACATGATCGCATGGATGACCATAATTAACCTTTTCTTGGCCCTCCTCTACTTGGCTATAGTCCTTTTCATTCTTTTTGGTGTTATACAGGCATTATACGAGTATGGAGGAAAGCGCATAAGTCATAAAAAAGAGACATATATGACCTTCATATTCGTCCTCCTGGCTCTATTATCTATCTGTGGGCTTATTTGGGCAAGTCATTTCAGAATTTTGCTGGGTATATCCGCTGGCCTGCTCATCTTATCTTTTGGGCGTTACTTCACGGAATTCGATTTTTCTTTCCCGTGGAACGCATATTATGGCCACCCAGATATAGCCGAATACATGCTTTTTTGCATAGGATTACTATCTCTTACCGGTCTGATCGGGAATCTCCTGGGAAGTACAACCAGGCTTTCCTTCCTTCGGTCCGGGCTCTGGTATCTACCTTTGTCCATAGTATTATCGATCGTCGGAATCATCTATGAAGTGATTATACTGAAAAGAAAGAGACGGTATAAGGCTATCGAGGATGAATTTAGCAGCCTTATGGAACTGTCCAAGCATGAGGAAGCTTTGAAGGTCTGTACTGACGCGATTCGGAATTACCCTTTCTATCGCTACTATATCGTGGATCACTATGGTAGGCGTCCGTGTCCTAGGAAACCCTGGCCGCACCAAGAAGCCATCAGGAGAGCTTGGGAAGCTAAATACGCCGTTCTGTTGGGGCGGAGTCAATATGAGGCGGCAGTGAAGTTCCTTACTCAAGCAATTGCGGACTGCCCCAAGAGCATTGACTTTTGGGGGAACAAAGCCAGAGCTCTAGCAATATTGGGTCGTGGAGATAAGCCAGAACATTACGAAGATTTGCTGGAATTCTGTTCCCGGGCAATACAAGAATTCCCCGATAGAGTTGACTTTTGGGATTACAAAGCTGAAGCTCTGACAAAACTGGCGAGGCATAGGGAGGTAGTAGAGTTTTGTTCCCGGGCAATCCAAGAATTCCCTGATAGAGTTGGCTTTTGGCAGAAGAAAGGGGAAGTTCTAATGCTGTTGGGAAGGTATGAGGAGGCAGTGGAATTCTATTCTCGCGCAATCCAAGAATTCCCCAAAAGAGTTGACTTTTGGCAGAAGAAAGGGGAAGTTCTAATGCTGTTGGGAAAGTATGAGGAGGCAATGGAATTTTGCTCACAGGCACTCCGAACGTACCCGGAAATCAGTTTTGATTTTCAAAGGAGACGGAGAAAGGCCAGTCCGGTCCGCGATGAGGTTCTGGCCAGTCAACTTGAGGTTCTCAATGAGAAGGGCAAGAAGCTGAGGCGAGAGGTAAAACTTGATGAGGCCATCGCCTGCTATGAAGAAGCGCTTCGCCTGGATGTAACCTATGGCAAGGCTTGGATAAACAAGGGTAATGCTCTTTCTCAACTCGGTCGACACGAAGAGGCAATGCTGTGTTTCGATATTGGGATTAACCTAGAGCCAAAGGATCCCAATGGTTGGGATGGCAAGAGTATGGCTTACTTTAATCTTGGCCGGTATGATGAATCTCTGATGTATTGTGATGAATCGATCCGGCTTAATCCGGAGCTGGAGCATTCCTGGGCCAACAAAGGGCGAGTTCTTGTAACTCTTAAACGGTACGAGGAAGCTTTGGTATGTGCTGATCGGGGGATACAGCTAGCGCCCAATGATGATCGCGCTTGGTGCAGAAGAGCTGAGCTGTTAGTGATGATGCAGCATTATCAAGATGCGTTAGAATGTGTTGAGAAGGCCATTCAAATAGCTCCAGACAGTGAGGATGTTTGGGGGAATTTCTCATATATTGTCATTGATCTTCTGGTCTCTCAGGGGAAAGGTAACGAAGCGATTAGGTTGGTTGATAAGGTTATACATAGCAGCAACAATAGTCCACATGCATGGAGACTTAAGAGCAATGTTTTATATTACCTCGATCGGGAGGAAGAAGCACTAAGATGTATTGATGAGGCAATACAGCTTGACCCAAGCAGTCCAAGAGAGTGGATGGAAAAAGTCTGGTTACTATACAACTTTGGCCGATACCAGGAAACACTATCCCTCTGTGATAAGGTTATCCAATTGGACCCAAATAGCTCGAAGGCCTTTGAGCACAAAGGGAGTGCTCTATTCAAGCTCGAACGGCGTCGAGAAGCGTTAGAGTGTCTTGACCAAGCGATCCAGCTTGACCCCAATGATGCAGAGGCCTGGAAGATGAAAAGCTTCACATTGAGGGAGCTTGGTTCGTATGATGATTCGTTAGTTTGCGCTAATAGGTCCATTGAGCTGGATCCGGACATTGCCGACGCTTGGCTTGCAAAAGGTGTAGCTCTACTCTCCTTAAAGCGATATAACGAGTCCTTGGAATGCGCTAAGAACGTGCTAGCCCTGGCAGAGTCCGAGAACGATAGGCTCAATGCACAGTCTCTTATAGACGCTGCGAAGGCCCCAGGTAGTATTCAGATGCAGCCAAATAGTGTTCGGATACAGAAGGAATTCGGCTCGCTGGGACATACCGTATCCAAAACTCAGCAAGATTATCCGAGGCGGCTAACAAAAGAGGAACAAGAAAAAGTAGCAGAGAGGGAAGCAGCACGTATGGAAATCAGACTGAACGCGAATCCCATTACTCACAAGATATTATTTCCTGACGAATAGTGGGTGCACTAGCCGGAAAGTTTTTTTGCTTGATTTCCCCTCTCATTTTGGTGTATCTTGTTATTGTAATTAAAATTAGAATAACACAGGAGTATGAATGAACTAATGCAAGATGGAGAAAAGCATGGAAAATACTAGAGTTTTTGGCTATGTGAGGGTGTCAACAACAGGTCAGGTCAAAGAAGGTTTCTCCCTGGAGCAGCAGAAGGAAGAAATCGTCGCTTTCTGTAAGGAAAATGGGTATGAATTGGTGAAGATGTATGAGGACGCTGGTATTTCCGGCGCCAAAGTGGATGAGGATGACATGAGCATCGATCGTCCAGGGCTTCAAGATATGCTGGCTGATCTTAACGAGGAAATAAAATATATAGTGGTGCTGACAACCAGCAGGCTGTGGCGCGCCGATATGGTGAAAGCCATCATCCAGAGAGATTTGAGAAAGGTTGGTGCTGATGTGAGGGCAGTGGACAGACCCAACTGCTCTATCTACGAAAGAGACCCCACCTCGGTGTTAATCAACGGCATGATGGAACTGCTGGATTTGTATGAGAGGCTGGAGATAGCCAAGAGGTTGAGACGCGGACGCAGAGCCAAAGCTGCTAAAGGTGGATACGCCGGTGGGAATGCGCCCATTGGGTATAGACGGAAACGGCATACCAGGAAGCTTATGATTGACCCAGAAAAAGTTGACGTTGTTAAGCATGTATTCAGGCTTAAAAAAAAGCACCGTCGTATGACGCTGGATGAGATAGCGACATCACTCCATAAGGCTGGGTATACCACCATTACTGGGCGGAAATACCACAGAGCGCAGGTCAAACGTATACTGGACAACAGAGATTTCTATACAGGTAAGTATGTATACGATGGAGTCTCCGGCGTTGATGGTCAGCATGAGATTATTGAGGGCATAGGGGAACTAATGTAAGACAAACTGGATCACGGTCAGGAGCCAATTCTTTGTTGACTCGAGAGTGTATAATATTTTGTGTAAACGTCCTCTGATATGTCAGAATGATGGGATATATTATAACCAAATACTAGATGGAGGAAGAATCGGAAGTTTTCCGCCACAATCCCCGCTTCTGATGCGGAGTTAGAAAAAATAGAGAAGGAATATGAACCCATATTCAGAATCGCAGCATAGATGGGGGGTAAGCGATCATGGGAGATCATCCATACCCTATCATTTCTGCGAAACTATAGTCATTGAAGATCTTGAATGAATACTAATATCCCGGCAAACATGGAAGTAGAGAAGTCTGTGAAAAGGCTGTGTTTCATACTCCTTGGTTCCGCAAACCAATATCTTGATGTGTGCTCAGTGGATAAGATACGTCATGCTTTGGAAGTTGCCAAAGAAGCCCACAACAAACATTTGCGCGATGATGGCACTGCGTATATCTTGCATCCTTTGCGTGTTGCATTATTCTTACTGGATATATTGAGCGTACATAATCCTGACATACTCTGTGCAGCGCTTCTTCATGATGTACTAGAAGATAATAGCGAATACGACCTCGAATACATAGAGAGGAAATTTGGCGACTATGTTGGTTCTATTGTACACAAGTTGACCAAACCCGATCCATCCTCGGAATCTCGCGAGGCAAGAAACAGGCTTTACCTGAGACGGCTGCAACACTCAGACGATATGTGCAAATTGGTCAAGCTTGCTGATAAGATTGATAATATTCGAGATTCCGTCAATTGCCCCCATGCCGCCAAACGGCGTCGGACTGTAGTTGAGGCAAGGGATCATTATTTACCTTTGGCTGAGAGCCTTTCGGATGACAATTTGAGAGCGACTTTTTTAGGTATTATGAACGAAGCCATAGCAGCAGTGACATAGAATCCGTGTTATAGACATATAAAGTAGAAGATTATGAGTTACTGACTGTTTTTGACTTTTTTAGTTGACATGATCTACACGATATGTTTATAATATGCTAAATTCGTCAACAATGCTGTTTGTGGCTATATCATATTGATTATATTAGTCGTTTTTTGGTAGTGTGTTGCTTAATGCAATCTGTACATAAAGGGAGGCGGATCATGTCACAGGAAAAGCCTGCTCCTCAGCCTAGGGATTTGGTGGAAGAGTTTCTCAACATTCAGCAGGTTATGATGTCAACTGTTTTCCCGCGCAGCCTGATTGCCGGGATTCTTTCACCACTTGAGCATAGATATGTAGATGGAATTCGTGCGCGGTCTAAAAGTCCGAAATCTGCAGTAAATAAGGTAAAGCATCACAAGTCAGGCTTATGGAAAGAGTTAGAGGAAGTGGGAAATTTTGAAAATGGGAGATATGATAAATTAGCCAAATGCCTGGGAGATGCGCATGGATTTCGGGTTGTGTGCTATACCAAATTCGACGCCTTTTGCGTTGTACGTGCACTGAATTCCGACCTAGGCGGAGATCTGAAAGAAGCGTTCAATCTGTTTATGGCTGAAGACATGGACCCTTACATTAAGATTAAAAAGCAGGATCATCATAAAAAAAACTACATTGGATATAGGTCAATACATTTCAAAATTTCGGTTCCGCTTAACTGGACAGATCCATACACGGGTGCTGATGTCGTATTCAGATTCGTATTTGAGATTCAGATTGAGACAGCTAACGAAGAAGTATGGCATGAACTCAGTCACCGGTTTGCGTATAAGCCACCTCCTGCGGCGCGGCAAAATCCCGGTGGAACAGATATTAAGGAACGGCAGGAGGAACTGAAGAAGATGTCAGAAAGCTACGAGAAGCTGGATGAAAAACTTATGGAGTGGCTTTGGTATCGTAATGATATACCAGCCTGCAACTCATACTATGAAGAATGTCAGAAATGGTATGATAATAAGTCAGGCTTTGAATACCCCGAATATCCTGAATGTGAATTGAAAAAAGCCAGTTCTAAGGATACTTAGAAGTTGTTTTTAAACTGGATAAATATCAGCAAGCTATATACAGGAGGGCAACTAATGTCCGCTTCGATTATCATTTATGCTCCGGTGAAGCCAGATAGCGATGAGGAATACTGGTTGATCGGGCGAGTAATCCTGAGCGAAGAACTCATTACAAGTTCCAAGTACCGGCCGATGATCCCGAAATTCATAAATAAGCTGCAGAAATTATTTGCGGGTAGTATGAAGACCAGCGTAGTAGATGACGAGGTAATAGACGATCTACACTTCGACTTTGACTTCCGGCCCGGTGCGCCACCATTCGTGCGCACCATTACGGATGATAAATTTAAAGAACTGGAAGATTCCAGCCGATCATCTGATGAGGCTATCCGTGGGCTTGCTCTGAAGATTGCCAAAGGCATAATAGATAAGATTGATGAAACGCAAGAGGAGCTTAAAAACCTGGAAATACAAAAAGAGCTTGAAAACCTAAAAAACAAGCTGAAGCCTAAAATACTTCAGGAAAAGCGTCAAATAGCAGGCCCGATGGACGTTGTAGAACCTGAAGCTCTGTGACGCGACCAATGATAGAGAGGTGTATCTCAATGAGCTTGAAGCCAAAGATAAGATTAAGCACAGGAGATCAGCGTCTTGACGCCCTAATATGTGGCCCTGGCAGTAACTATAAACTTGGGAAAGGGCAAGGTCTAGAAGTCTATAATGATCAGCCTATCACAGTTCTCATCAAAGGTTGCAGCGGCGCAGGCAAATCAACCCTTGCCGGACAGATGGCTGCGGAGTATGCGAAAAAATACGGTTGTCTGGTCCCGTATTTCGCCCTCGAAGAGTATACAGATGCAATAGCGGTTAGAACGGCAGAGATGAATGGTCTCGATCTGGCTTATACAGGAGGGAATAACGAACTGCAACTCCTGCCGGCGGATGGCTCTCGCGATTATGCCAAACCGCCAGTAATAGTGAGCAGCCGGCTACTTAACAGACTTGATGACCTTGAGCGAGAGAAACTTCGCGAATATTGGAGGGAAAGGGGCGGAATTGTTGTTACTTCCATCAAAGGCTTAAAGGAAATGCGCTTTGGAGAAGATGACATAAGTGGTCTGCTTTACTCCAGAGTTCTTTCTCCGTTTCCGATTGAGATCAACCTCAAATACAGCAGCACTTTGAACGGAAAAAAACTATCTCGGGAACTGATTGAGGCACTCGAGAGCAGCGGTATTGCCATTTCATCTGATTCCAGAGTCCTTGTGGAGGAGGAGGGTAACAGGTGGCGTATAACCGATGGAAACAACACGTATATTATCAGAAAAGATGAAAATGTACTGGCCATTCACGCCCTCGCGGGCCAGGTTCGGACGGAAGCTGCCCTTCAGAACGACCTGAAACATTTGCTCTCCCAAATGGACCGCTTTATAAGTCGGGCAAGGGCTTCATATAAGGGGTGGTTTCCCGGTGCAGAAGATAATGATGAGGATGGGAAGGATCGGATTCCGCTATCTCAGGGCCTTTTCGTCATTGATAGTCTGAACATCCTGGAGGCAGAATCAAAGGGCAGTGAGCCGCTTGCGCGCTTTTCTATACGCGCAATGCTCAGGAACCTGGTGCAAGCAAGAAATAACAATGCTTTGGTAGTGTTTGAGATAGAGGACGACAAAACCGCCCAGACAACTGAGGAGTATGTTTCAGACGTAGTTTTCGAGTTGGGATTCTATGAATCTGGTAGTGGAGAGCGATATTTTCAGTTAGTAAAGACAAGGAATCACAATATTGATGCGGCATGCTATCCCATGGAGATAGTTTCTGGTCAAGGCGTGAAGGTCTGGCCACCTCTGGAAGCTATACTTTACGAAGAGTCCTTTGTAGAGGCAGATACTAAGGAAGTCAAGTATTTGGGTTTCGGTATTCGCGGTCTGGACAGGCAGTTACGTCATCACTACCTGCGCCCAAAGGAAAAATCTGGGCGGGGTGTGCATGCTGGGTCTCTCACATTCGTCGTCGGACCAGAGGCCTGTCGCAAGACATATCTGGCCCTGGCTTTTCTGGGTGAGTCGCTGCGCCCAAAGGAAAAAAACATCAAGGAAAAAAGCATCTATATTGATCTCAGAGAGGCCGAGGATGCTCTTCGGGGACTTGCGTCGCGCATGTGGACGCATTATGATGTTGCAGAGGCGGATGTGAAATCTTACTTTGATCACTGCTACAAGCAACTTCCCTTCCTTCCAAAGATGCCAGCGCGCGCTTTTGGATATATACATGATTTCCTGAAAGATTGTTCCCGCGCTAGATGTGCCAGATCCTGTGATAAGCCCTTGCGTCGAGTAGTTATTAATGATCTATCGGTTCTAAGCAGCGTCTATTCAGATGAGGAAGTGATGAGTCTGGTAAGGATACTTAAACAAGTGTGTGCCAAGAATGGTATTGCTGCCCTGGTGATCCAGACTGTTGCTGATCCGTTTAATCTTCCACCAAAAGTATTTAATCTTGCGGACAACATTATTCTTTGCATCAAAGCTAAGGAAAGCGGACTTGAAGGGCATGTAGCTGTTCAGGTACGTCGTTACCAGGGCGGAGCAGGGCGCGGTAATATACTTGAGCTTTTCTACAACAGGCATAATGGAAGCGTTGCAGTAAAACCCGGGGTTTTCGATCAAGCTGGAGAGATCGAACAAGGAGAGATCGGGGTGGGTCATGCTCGTTTGTATTACTATTCAGGTGAAACATCCGCTCAAAAAAAATATGCTCGCAGCATAGCGCGCCGGCTTGCAGCTTCTATAGTGGAAACTCCGCTGCCATCCGCTGAGGAGTATGTCGGACGGTCACTGACAATGTTTCTGTTTGGCCCCAGGGAAAGCTATGAGTGCGAGGACATGCTCGCCGCTTTATCAAGTGAGCCGCCCTTCACTCGGATTCGCTTCACTGAAGTAGTTATGTTCGACGAACCCTGGAGTCTCCTGCTCAAAGACCAACTACTGGATCTCTATCCGCTTGTCAAGTGGCCAAAATGGCAAGATGACTGGCTGCAAAATGATGATCAGAAAATATTTATGAATCTACGCGATGAAAAGTCGGGCGATCCATCACGAATAGTACGGGGAATACCGTATTATCTTAATTTCTCTTGTTTGTGTTACCGACGGGACTATCTTAGACAGGTACGGGACAAGCTCAATTCGGATCTCAAAGCTCTGGTCACAGAGAATGGTGATCTGAAATCTCGGGCTACATGGGCAGATATATTAGAGATAGCTAGACAAGCCGCGAAACACCGCGAAACATCAGAAATAAAGAACAATACATTTCCATTGGCTCTTGATCTGTTCAGTCCGGAAACGTGGGCATGTTTGCTTCTGGTGTTCTGTGGCAACGAATTGTGGAAATCGAAAAACGGCATCATCAGTGTTGAGCGGTTAATAGAGGTCATCTGGGAAAAGGCACCGCTCATTGGGGAACTCATGTACGGTATGAAAGATATACACTTTAATGGACCTGTCGGCAACACTGATTCCGAAAACGGGACATCACCAAGAAACTGGGTCGTTTCATGTTGTTGGAATACAACTCGCTTAGCCTGGGAGAAATATTTAGCCAGGGAAAAAGGTGCTTACTATCCAACCAGTTTGATAGGATATTGCCCTATTCCTAGCGCGTCGAAAGGAGGTACTATTAAGGATGGCGCCGTGCTCTCTGGAACCTGGTATCTAGGTATATTAGCTCACAGCCAGAATCCTATCCGAGGTGGTGGAATTATCAGGAATCTTGTGTCAGAGCAGAATCAGGAATCCATTTACCAAAATGCTGTTGGATTGCCACCAATGCCAGATTATCGAAGAAGGGATATATCTGGCAAAGGTATGTCGGAAATAGTAAGTAGAACTCACTCTCGGTGTGATATTGAGAACTATTTGAAAATAAGCCCCATGCTCTCAAATCTGGCACAGGACATCTATCGCTCAAGCCAGAGGACAAAAAAAAAGTCGCAAGCTGCTAAAGAAGCTAAGCGCTATGCAGGAATCTATATTCCACGGATAAGAATAACCGCGGCAAAAAAAGACTGAAATCAAAACTGCAGAAAAAACGGCAAGTACGAGACCATTTCATGCGGTTCTACAGAGATCAAACCTGATTCTTGCCCGATCCTGCAAACCCGCATGAAATAAACGTTTACAGGAAACTGCGAAACTATAGAAATGGTATAACTTAGATTCTGACATTTCTCATTTTGGTGTTTAGCCCAGAAATCATAAGCGTTGAGGAACAGGGAACAGATGAAAATGCTCACTAAAGAAAGAGCACAGGTCAATCTCTCGTTTAGCATAGTTCTTGATGGGAGTTTTTGCATATCCCCCCGAAAAAGTATATTCCACGGATTAAA
>Ga0255402_1009_pt3 | contig 10119 bp, 12 predicted proteins | sample ANMaggSeSYBR01D4_FD_182125 | JGI IMG/M metagenome (GOLD analysis project Ga0255402, IMG submission 182125) | Sediment cell enrichment communities from methane seep in Santa Monica Basin, California, United Staets - ANME aggregate JGI... | ecosystem: Environmental > Aquatic > Marine > Cold seeps >...
TGAAAGTGATATGTATGTAGGCGACCTCGTCTTTGCCAACGACTTCCGGATCACTGAAGATTGGAACTACCCCCAGGGTTTGATTTTTAAAAACCAGTTAGGTCAAGAGATTCTGCATCTGAACGAAAACAGTGATCTGCAAATCTGGGGCAATCTCCAGGCAGAGAGCCTTAATATTGGTAGCAGCGAGACCACGGCCCTGAATGTAACCGCAGACGGTAAGGTCGGGATTGGGACTACTGATCCCCAGTCCCGGTTTGCGGTTGCCAATCTCACTCCAACCTCTAGTTACAATACCGTGAAGGTCAACCCCTTAACTGGCGACTTCTATTACGAGGCTTCCTCCGCGCGCTACAAAGAGAACATCCGCATCCTGGGCGCGGATTTTGACCAGATCCTCAAAGTCCAGCCCAGGATATATACGGACAAGGAAAGTGGCTTAGAAGAGGTTGGCTATCTTGCCGAAGACTTTGACGCTCTGGGCTTAGAGCATCTGGTCATTTATGATGAGCAGGGCCAGCCCGATGCCTTAAAATATGACCGCATCCCGCTCTATCTCTTGGAAGTAACCAAAGAACAAGAACACCATCTCTCGGTTTTGGATGAAGGAATGCTCATCGTGAGTGATTATTTGGAGGGCCTGCTGGCCGACAGCGCGCCCATGCTCTCTGCTTTGCCGGCGACTCTGCAAGCGGAAGAAGCGCCCTGGTCCGAGCGGCTGGCCCTCTTTGAGCAGGCCATCTCCGGGAAAGACGACCGCTTTGCAGATCTGGAAGCCCGGCTTAATGACTTAGAGTTGGCCTTACAGGGCTTTGATTCCACGGCCGCTACGGTGGAGAGCAGTGATACCCAGTCCCAGGCGTCTGATGAATCTTTGCTAGACACCCTGCAGTCTTTAGTTGACAGCCTAGACGGCCTAGACAGTGTCTCGGCCGAACTCTCTCTGGTTTCTGAATCCATTTTAAGCGTCATGGCGATGAACCAGGCCAACAGTGCCCGCCTAGACGCCTTAGATTCTCAAGCCGCCGAGATCACCCAGATCGTGAAGGTGGTGGATGAGAAAGTGGTGATTGGCGGACCTGGTCAATATTTAGTACTAGATGGAGCAACAGGATTAGAAATTCATAGTAGTAACTTTGAACTGGATCGTGAGGGCAATCTCACCCTATCCGGTGAGTTGAGAATCAAAGGCAGCAGAATCAATGCAGAAAGCGGTATCCTAGAAATCTATCCTGGCGAATCAGAAGACGAGGATGAGGAGCCGAAGGTGGTGGTCAAAGGAAACTTGGAAGTTGAAGGTAAGCTCATTATGGGCATGCGCGATAACAGAATAGAAAATGAAGGAGATGGTTTTGTTGAAGATCATAGAGATCCAGTTGCGGGGACAGAGACGATTTCTGCCGGCGATACAGAAATTATTCTTGACAACAACAACATCACGGAAAACACTTTAATCAATATTACGCCGATCACGCGCACCTTTGGCCAGGTTTTATTTATTTCTGAAAAACGTGCTGAAGAAATTTATGATGAGGATCGTGAAAACTGGCTTCAGGCCGGCTTTACCGTTGCGATTGAGCAAGCTATAGATGAGAATATAAAATTTAACTGGTGGATTCTCGAAGGCAACCCCGGGCAGCACGATGACGAAGAAACGGAGAGTATAGAATCTGGTTCAGAGGAGCAAATGGAAGAAGGACGCGCAGATGACGCAGGAAACGAATCTACAGAAAACACGGACTCTGACCAAGCTGCCGGCGAAACTTCGGACACAACTGCTGGGCAGGATGCGCACGAGAGTGAATCAGAATCGTCTCCTGAAAATACGCTAGGCAAATTATTGATCTTGCCTACTGGTTTAGGCTATCTCAATGTCCGATCCGGACCGGCCGCATCCAGCCTTAGCGAAATCATCGGCCAGGTCTTGCCTGGTGAGGAATATTATTACACAGAGATCAACAGCGGTTGGTATGAGATAACCTGGGGAGAAAGTAATGGATGGGTGAGTGGGGAGTATGTTCAGATTTTATATAATTGACTCAATCTCGACTTTGGCACTTTCCTGAGAAGGCTTTGAACAGGAGAACAATATCCTATCTGATCATGTGTAGCCTCAAAGATGCACCAGGTGATCTCTTCATCTTCGTCTTCAGGAACCCTGACGAAAACGGGAAAAGAAAAAAGCCAGAATTCCTGAAGATGCACAGAATTCAGGCCTCAGAGGCAATTGCTGACCACTTAGGGAACCTGCTGAATACACTGAAAAAGGCAGGATAACACACTGTCCTATGGTTGCGGACTGCCATAGGACATTCAAACCACTACGGCTGGACTTCCGCTGGTACGTTAGCGTGCTTTATCGCACCCAGTAGATTCTTGGCTTGCTCTAGCAATAATTCGGCAATTTCGTCAGAATTTTCCCAACTGAAAGTTCGGAATCTACCCCAGGCGGCCAGCCAGGAAGGATGAACAGGGCAAAAAGCCCTGTTTTTTGTTTTGGTTAAGCCATTTTTCGAGGGTTCGAATGTTGTGAATTGGAATTCGGCTAAATCCACAACATTCGAACCATTGGTTGCTTTAACCGCAGAAACAAGCGTTTCCATGGGTTCAGTAAATTTGTAGACAACTTTGCCGTCGTCAATCAGCAACTCGTCAAACACCAGCTTCAGGAGCGTTCGCTTCTTATCTATATCGGCCTTTCGATAGATCTCCCGGGCGTTCTGGCTGATGTCGTAGAGGCGCATACCCAACTCCAAGTATCTGGTATCAGCCTGGGAATAACTCTTTAACCTATCCTCGATTTTCTCCTTTTCCTCTGTATACTGCCCGAATTTCCTATCGTAAGTCTGTTTATCAACAACCTCGTCCAATCGGTCGTCATACAGCTTATCCAGGCGTCTCTGGAGTCTCTCGCGCTGCTGCTGGAGTCCCGAGACTGAGGACTCTCGGTAGATGACCTGCCCTTGATGAGAATCCTTCAGAGCTTTCCGTATCCACTTCATTAGCCTCTTGTCTTTGACCTCCATCTGGCCGAAAATATCCAAAAGCTGCGTCTCCATTTCAGGTTCTTTATACCACTTTTTCTGTGGGCAGGGATCAAAACGGCAGTGTCCGTAGATATTATTCTTTTGCTTCTCCCAACATACTGACCTGCCACAGTGGAAACACCGGAAAATTCTCCTGAAGAGATAGTTGTGTTTGCGATAATAAGGGGTGGATTTCCCATTCAATATCTTCTGGACTCTATCAAAAAGCCCCCTGCTGACCAATGGTTCCTGGCTGCCATTGTATATCTTTTCGTTCCACCTTATCTTGCCCGTGTAGAACGGATCGGAGAGAAGCCTGTGGGTATGGCTCAAAGACAACCTCTTTCCCGCCCTGGTTCTCAAGCCTTCCTGGTGCATCGTCTTGTTGACAGCTTTGATGGAATAGAGACCACTGCCATATAACTCGAACATCTTCCTGATAAGGGTTCCCTTTTCCTCATCAATGATATGCGTCTTGCGCCCGGTTTCTCCCACGGTTTTGTATCCCAGAGGCGGGGTAGTAGGGAGCCAGCCCTGGGCAATCTTCTCTTTTTGTCCCTTGCGAACGTTTTCCGACAGCAACCTGATGTAGTATTCCGCCGTGGCCACTTTCACCCGCCACATGAACCACTCGTGGGATCTGGAATCCTTTGCCAGAACGCATCCCTCCTTGGCCAAATGGATCTGGTGGCTTTCATCGCCAAGAACCCAACTGTCAATTACAGGGACATCCGCGAAGTTTCTGGTGAGTCGGTCTGTGGTCTCTACAATGAGGATGGATATACGCTTCTTATTAACGTATCTGATCATCTCGTTGAATATTTTTCTGCTTACCCTCCCGCTTGCCGACTCCGACACCGCGAAGGCTTTGTCTACTGCAAAGCCGTTCCTCTCGGCGTATTCGCGGAGGAATTTTTCCTGAGCAGGCAGGGAATAACCGGTCTCCTCCTGCTCCCGGGAGCTCACCCTACAGAACAACACACATTTATGCATAGATTTGTGCTTAATTTTTCAAGTCGCTCACCTTATTATGGATCATACCTCTAATCTCTTTTGTGTCAACATCCCGTTTACCTCCGGCCATTTTCTGTTGGTGGTCCTTTTCAATATCGATAAGCGTTTGAAAATAAGATACCAGAAATTCTCCGAATCTGGCTACTTGAGCTTCGGTTAGGTTCATGTTGTATTCTTCCCGCACTATCTGATCCAGTTCTTTTAGCAGCGCTTTGCTTATCATGATGGATTCATCAAACAAAAAAACCTCGCAACCCAAGCAACTACAATAAATGTAATCCTCGATTGCAAGGTTTCCCTTGGCGCGGGGTTTAAAATATAATACCCGCAGCTTCCTTTGATTCTAGCTTATCAGATATATTTGTCAAGGATATGACTGATATTGCCCAATCTCCATGGCGACGAAGCGCCAACACTGCGCAGGTATACGATATGAGAATATATTAAAACAGCCTCCGGAAGTCAATATTGAGCAGCTGTTTTCGTTTTAAGGTCTACCTTTTTTGTCTATAGTTTTCAGGCCCTGATATAAGGCCAGGACAGCCCGCCTGTCCTCTTCAGATAAGTTGCCTGTCAGTTCGTCCCGCAGAAGCAGCCTCAAGGTAGGATGGACAGCACCCAACTCCTGGATAAGCGCGTCTAAGATCAATCCTTCCGCTTCTTCTGGGGATATCTCCAGACCATCAGTTAGGATTGTGTAGTAGAGGCTTCCTGTTATGTCCAGATGTCCATCCTCGTTTCTGGGCACTCGTGGGTGTTTTGTCCCTTTTTCAATGGCAAACAGGTAAGGTTCGGTGATCTGCAACTTATCCACAACCTCCTTACGGGTTTTGCCTAATGCCTCCCGCTCGTTTTTTAGTAACCGTCCGAGAATCATTTGTCTTTCGCGTTTTCGCTAAATCGAAAACCGCGTTTACCTCATGGTTATGAGGTAAACATACCTCGCCTTAGCCAATTTGTCAAGAATTGTAGGATTTTGACATCCCACATCTTGACAAAACTTAACCTATAAGTTAAGATACATCGATAAGCTAAAAAATACGCGAAACTATATGGCAAAGCTAAATCGCATCCGGGAATACCTGGAAAAGGCAGGCTACGAAAAGGGCAACTGGTCGGAGTTTTCCCGATATTCTGGCGTTCCTATCTGGCGGCTATCCAAAATCATGAGAGAAAAGCGTCCGCCCAGTTTAGCGGACATGTATAGAATAACAGATAGCATTGAGCGGAAATTTAAAGTCAAGCTTGATCCCCGTGACATTTTTTTGCCCTAAAAATTAACCATCAGGTTAAGACGTTGACTAAAATAAGAAAACCAATCGGCAAAGATACGTCCGAGAATGCTGCTTTGGAATGGGCGATCCGGTGGAAGCGATTGGTGGATTGGCTGGTCAACGTGTCCATATAATTTGCAGGCTTGAAGCAGCCGAAAAAGCGAATACACAAAAGTTATGCAATCAACCATCTACTACCAGAAACGCCAGACCAAAAAACTCCACTCAGCAAGCAAGCTTACAGAAAAACTGCTCAGTGTTTTGGAAGAAGAGGAATTCGCAATGTTTGAGCGTCGATCTCTGGAAGCGTTGAAACTTATGCTCAATGCCTTTGGCCAACGGATCAAAGCTTATGAAGAGCAGGAGCATCAGGGCTAATTATACACTCGGTATCTCACCTTGTTAGTTCATAGTCAATTTTACAGCTGCAAAACAAATGTCTGTATCAATGATAATATCTCATCACAAGATCGGAGTGCATATAGATCGCAGGTTCCGTACCTCTGGTCTTTTGACGCAACTATCACCTGAGGATCTCCAGACCCTTGTCTGTTTGCTGACATATGCAGATGAGCATGGAATATGCATCCTAAGCGGCCGCGACGCAGCAAGAACGCTTGATCTCTCCGAAAAGCAAGGGATCAACCGGCTGAAGAGGTTGTTACAATTTCGCTTCCAGGGCACACCGTTGGTAACAAGTAAAACGCGAAAACGTACACGCTCTGGTCGATTTGCCAAGAGTAGATTCTGTATCTCTCCTCTCCCCGGGGTGGCGATTCACCGCGGAAACTGGAAGCCAGAGGAATCGAACGGTAGCCGCTCTACTTCCGCAGGAACAGAAACGCCGTTGTCGCAGGGAAAGACAGTGCGTTTCCATACGCCCCAGAGACGCCTGGGGAAACTCTCTTCCGGAAGTCCGACGGTCACAGCTCAAGACAAGGATGTTGTTGTTAATAAATATATTAAAACAACAACACAACAACAAGCAGGAAAGATCGCAGGGGAGACCAAACAGAGAGAGCTTGTAGAGTTTCTGCGAAACCACGGCGTTACCGAGATAACGGCAGAAGAGATAGCAGGGAGATATCCGATAGAGCAGATCGAAAATCAGATTGTTATGCTCCCTTACAGACAGGCCCGGGACCCGGCGGCCATGCTTGTGAAAGCCATCCGGGAGGATTGGGACGCGCCATCTGCCTATACTGCTATACTGCGCACAGAAACGAGGAAGCGAGAACAGGAGAAAGCTGATGCCGCAGAAGAAGAGCGTCAGAAGACTCGCGAGCGACGCGTGGAGAAAGCGCTGTCAAAGCTTTCGCCTGAGCAAAGGCAAAAGATAGCCGAAAGGGCGCGAAGAGAAGTCGAAGACAGCCTCAAGGGAGCCATGGGCGGACGGACGCCGGTAAGCCTGGTAGATGCCCAGATGAAGAAGATAATTAGCGAGGAATATCTGGATGTGGAAACCGGATAAAACTATCAAACAGGCGGATACACATACGACGCGAAGCAGTAAATTCATCCGTCCCAAAGATCCAGATCCCATGGTCCTGATGGACAGGGACAAGGAGCTTTTAGCCAGGGTATGGGAAGACAGGATGCTTTTCACCTCTCAGATAGGCAGGATATTCTTCAGCGGGAAAACGAGCGCCAACGTGCGTCTGCGCAAGCTCTGGGAAAACGGATGCCTGGACAGATATTTTCTGCCCACCCTCATGTTTCACGGCTCCACCGAAGCTCTGTATCTTCTCGGTCGCAAAGGTGTGGATATCGCAGCGGTGACCCTGGGGGTGGAACGCGCGGAGATCGCCCGGGGGTTAAGCTATCTGAAGCAGAAGGTGCGCACCCACAGCTTCTTGTTGAGCCTGGACCACATCCTGGCGTTAGCGGATTTCAGGATCGCCCTCGAAGAGGCAACAAGAAATAATCCGAACGTCTCCCTGGAGGGCTGGATACCGGAGCGGATGTGCGAGGACAGCTACCAATGCAGGCGCAAGGGAGAGCAAATATCAGGGAAGATCCGTCCCGATGGATACTGTCAATGCCGCTGCGAAGACAAGATGTACTCATTTTTCATCGAGGTGGACCTGGGCACTATGTCCAACAAGGCCATCGCCCATAAAGTGCAGCGATACTTGGACTACAGCAAATCAGGCAGGTACGAACGCCGCTTTGGAGTTCCATTTTTCCGAGTGTTGCTGGCCACCACCAGCCCCCAGCGAATGGCAAACTTGAAGCAAACCACGGAGGAACTCACCGACAGCATCTTCTGGTTCACAACCCTGGATAAGATATCGCGGGGGAGGCTCTTTGATCGCATCTGGCTGCGGGCAGGTCAGGAAGGAATACATACGCTCCTTTGAAAATTCTGTGGATCCCCCATCTGCAAAAATGGAACATTGTGCAAAAACAGCACCTTTGTATTTAACCACCGCCACAAACACACGCGTCTTGCCGATTGTCCATGGGCGGCATCTGTGGGAAATGGCGGAAATCATCTGGGCCAAATCCTCGGGCGTAGATGAAAATGCCTCACGCAGAAAAGCGCGAAAGCACGAACCTTATAGGCTGAAAACAAAAAAGAGATTAGGATGGGCGATCCACTGAGTTCTCAACATAAAATCATTAAAGCGATGTTTGTTATCTATCTTATGCCTTTAAGTATGATCTCTTTTGTTTTCGTATTAGAAAAATCCCCATCTCTCAGAAAGTCTCTAATGGAAATTGAACCTTGTTACCGTTTTGCAGATTGTCATATCATCCAATATTATGTTTAGGCATTAAAGCACCTATGAGAAAATGCTCTAGTAGCAGCCTTTCTCTGTCGTCCTCCACTTTAACGGCCCTAGTATTATATCTCAAGCATTCGTCACCAACTTTATTTCGGAGATCACTCGTCCTACCTTTACCTCTGCCTTTGTGAGCTTGCATACGTGCCTTAATAGTAGTTAGGTCCCCTTTGGTATTCCTTTTAGTTCTTCCGACATACATGATCTCGCAGTCATCCTGAGAGGTTGCGAGATAGACCCCAGGAAAATCGAACACCTTCTTGGTACAGACCTGCTCCAATTTGTATATATCGCTGCACAGTAATCCTTCTATGCTTTCTAAGTAGTGATTCCATGCATTTTGCGCCAATGTTCTGATTTCTTGAATAATCTCTTCATCCATCTCCGACCTCCAAAGCAAGATTATACTCCCAATACATATTTCCGATCAGAAAGTATGTTGCTCCCAGGAACCGACTTTGTCCATAGTCAAGTCCTTTTCCTGCCATAGCTATAGCACATCTCTATACCCCTTATGTCCCTCAAAACTCAGCGGGGATGATCTCCAGTCCGTCCATTCGCTGGAAATGCCTTCGGTTATTGGTAAGTAATTTGAGATTGTGATAGCAGCGATCAAAAGATCAAAATCTTCTATGATACGCCCTTCCTTTCTGAGACGGGCGTTCTGCTCACCAGAGGTCCGACATATCTCCTCGTTTATCCCCAATACGGTCACAAAGGATAAAAAGTCATCCAGCCCTCCTCTGGCTCCGACGGGATCGGCGGAATAATAAACACCGGTAAAAAGCTCAGCCAGGGAAATTGCACTCAGAGCTACGCCTTTACCATGGAAACTGCGCAATCTATCTACAATTTCCCGCTTCCCTCGAAGCCAATGCCCAGCCCGCCTCCACCAAACAGGTTAACTTCACAACTTCACCTCCGACCGGGTACGCAAGCTCCGCTGACGGTAAATTTCGTCTATGAAATCCTCGTCTACAAGGCCCTTCCAACTGCCGGCGGAAGAAAGAAAACGTTCCAACCTCTCCTCTTCAGGAGGCGGCTGAGATGTATCGACCGTGACAGTAATCTCCGCTCCCTCGGCAAGATCGATCTCTTCCATGGGTTCTATACGCCCGTTTTTATATACTGCCTTGATCGTCTTCAGCAATCCATTTCACCTCCAGGTCAATTGCTTTGTATTTACAGATAATTATACCTATTCTCCCTGCTGTAGACAAGCGCTTTTTTCATACCAACACCTGGATGTTTTGCAGAGATCAAGCCCGGAATAATATATATCGCTCTTTTATACGGTTCTTTAAAAACGGTTCTTTTGGGACAGGTCTGCCAAATTGATGCTGTCCGCAAAGGACATAAACACTTATACAAGGTGGTCAGGAAGGCAAGCTAAGATGACTGTGGTATATGACACGAACGAAGATGGGAATATCATCGTGACCTTTGACTCCCGATGGAGGTTTCCCGAAACCCTGGGATATTCGCCCAAAGACCCGCAATACAAGGCTTTACGGGGATTATGGGAGAAGGCTACAGGTGAGAAAATTCAGGCTTTGAATTCCCCGGGTATACGAGGATCAAAGGAGAGTTATGATGCGAAGAAAACTGGCCAGAGATAGGGTTATATCAGTGGTCAAAGGCAAAGAGCTAGTGGGTGTATACTGGGCAGGGACTGATGGTTCGGAAATATTGCTTGAATGCAGTCGCTTATCCTTTTTCCCGGCTTTCTCCTTGATATCCAGTTGCGAGAAGACTTCATGTCCACATTCGTGCGCCACGAGATACATAGCTCTTGACAGACCTTCCTCAGTGTTTTCCACCGCGGGAATCTGCATCCATCCATCGCCCATACACGCCTGCTCCCCCTGGAATAACACCTTCAGATGAAAATTCTGGGTTATCAGCCTGGCGTAGCTTCTGAGTCTTGGCTCCACCTTGAATCTTCGCTCTATCATACTCACCCCTTTCTGGATTTTTGTTTAAAGCCAATGTCTGATGACATCCGCTGCACATCTGTCA
>Ga0255402_1135_pt1 | contig 10094 bp, 9 predicted proteins | sample ANMaggSeSYBR01D4_FD_182125 | JGI IMG/M metagenome (GOLD analysis project Ga0255402, IMG submission 182125) | Sediment cell enrichment communities from methane seep in Santa Monica Basin, California, United Staets - ANME aggregate JGI... | ecosystem: Environmental > Aquatic > Marine > Cold seeps >...
TGAGAGTTTTGCCCTCGCCAGTTCTCATCTCCGCTATCTTGCCCTGATGAAGAACTATCGCTCCCATTATCTGGACATCAAAATGACGCTGTCCCAGAACGCGCACCGCCGCCTCTCGGACAACGGCGTAGGCTTCCGCCATAAGGTCGTCCAGCGTTTCTCCACTTACCAGACGTTGCTTAAACTCGTCAGTTCTAGCTATCAAGCGTTGATCCGATAGCCCCTTAAGAGATGGTTCCAGACTGTTGACCTCGTCCACTAACGGCTGGAGCTTTTTCGTATCGCGCTCATGCTTGGAGCCAAAAACTTTTGTTAAAACTGACTGAAACATCTGAAATCACGGCTCAGGACTCAGAACATGAAGAAGACACAAAGCCCTCAAGCCCTGTGCCTTCTTTGTATATCATATTCCTCGTTTTGCGCCTACCTCCTATTCCTCCTCAGATTTCTCTTCAGAAGATTCTTTTTCGGGTTCTGTTGGTTCTTCCGGCGCGCTCATTTCCATTTCTTCTTCCTCTTCCACCTCCAGCATATTTTCGTCGGTGGTTTTTTTCCGAAGAGCAACGTAGATGATGGTATATCCACACGAAACAATAGACAGTGGATAGGACACTATTATTGCCGCGATCATAATCAGCGAGGCAAAGAGGAAAAACGTTGCCACGTCCAGAGTCCACGGCATAGATGCGCCCAACTGTGACGCGCCGGGAATCGAGCCGATCATATCTGCATCCATACCGATTATCCGCAGTGATCTAGCGATCACATTCGCGAAGTAATGCGACTCCTGATTTGCCAGCAGCGTGGAAGGGAGAAACGCTATGATCATACCGATAACACTCACGGCGGCGAATATCATGGCTCCCAGCGCCTTCACGAAGAAGAGCAGTTTACCATATATGATCAGTCGCCAGGGCTGGTTCCAGATAGTAGAGAACAATTGATATATCGTCTCGAAAACGTCTTCTCCGGTTACAGCTACGATAGCCGGGATCAGAAACAGGCCGAACAGTAAAGCCGCGATCACCAACACCATGAAAAGCCCCATGAAATACACTGGTATGGCGAAAAAGGTCGTCACAGGCGTTCCAAAGTGTTCTGCCGCTTGTTCTACGCCGGGGATCAGATCAAGCAAACCCACCAGCGAAGGGAAGAAAAGACAGAAAATAAAGATACCGATCAGAGCTATCATTGTTATGAATATGCTCTTCCAGTGTTTACCGGCGAACTTCAGAGCTTGTTTCATTGAGTAAAAATCATCGCCCCGGAGTTCTTCCACGGTTATCTTTGACACGGCTGTGCTAAACAGGTAGTATATGATCACCCAGACAAAAGCCCCTACCGCCATCATGATGATGGTAGCTGTCGGCAATGTTGAGGCTGTCTCCCCCAGGAAACACACTGGGCGCAGTCCATGTTTTGCCCAGAAATCGCCCGCCCCACTGCTGATCAGGCTCAAGTACGTCAAGGCTTCATATATAACGTAGCCAAGCATCAGCCCAAGAAAGTGCATCATCATTTTCTTGCCCTTGAAACCCAATCGCCCGGCTCGGAATATGTCCCTGAAATCAAAATAGAATTTAGTCGCCATTCGCCTACCTCCCTTTTTGTACAACATTAGCCAAGAAAAACTGTTTCTCTCTATCTAAATACGGCATTTTCCGTCATTGTCATTGCCGATATTATAGTATAACAATCTAATGATGTCAATACCTAATGCTCCAGAAACGCCATTGCTTCATCCAGCGTTGGTATTCCTGCGCGTCCGCCGAGTTTTCTGCATTTCATAGCGGCGACGGCGTTGGCGAAATCCGCCGTTTTTTCCAGCGACCAATTTTCCAGCAGTCCGTATATGAAAGCTCCGTGAAAAACGTCGCCCGCGCCTGTTGTGTCCACCACCTCCACGCTGTAAGTGGGTTTGTTGAGGATGGTGTCCTCCCATGACAATATACACCCATCCGCGCCCAGAGTAATCCCGGCGATCTCAGGTCCCAGCGAACGCATCTTTTGCATTGCTTCTTTTGGGTCAGCCATTCCGGTGAACTGCGCTGCGAAATTTTGCGAAGCTATCAGCACGTCAGTCAACCGCACAAGCTCATCAATCCCCGGTCTCATGGTATCGCCATCGAGAACAACGGTCATGCCCGCTTCCTTCGCCCAGCGCGCCGCTGTTAAACTCGCTTCCATCTGCAAAGCGTCCAGATGCAGTATCCGCGCTGAGGTGATGAACTCGCGATCCATTTCTGAAGCGCGAAGAGGCGACACATCCGACTCGCTCCAGAATATCGTCCTGCTGCCGGTAGCTTGATCTACAACGATGAACGCGGGTTGTGACGACACTCCAGCTTCCGTAACGACTTGGCTGACATCTACCTTTTCCGCCGCCAACTGGCTTTTCATAAGATTGCCGGACTCGTCATCGCCCATCTTTCCAACAAACGCGGTTTTTGCTCCCAAACGAGACAACGCTACCAGCGCAGTCGCCGCCGGACCGCCGCCCTGTCTGGTAAATTGCTTCATGAGAACCTTCTTGTCCGCAGGCGGCGGATATTCGTCAACAATGCCCAGATAATCCACTGCGGAAAGCCCAACACCGATCACATCAAATTTCTTCATTTTCACCCTATCTTTCAGACCCATAAACCTATATCCCTGACCTACGGCAGTATTTCCATCATTTGCCCGATTTCTTCCTCCGAATTGTAGAAATGCGGAGACACCCGCACGCATTGAGCGCGATCTGACACTATGATATTGTTGTCCATCAGGAGTTGGCACAATTCGGTTGACGAGCGTTTTTCGCTCCTGAAACATACTATGCCAGACCGTTCTTCAGGAATGAGCGAACTGACGATCTGATAGCCCTTTTCCTTGAGCCTGTCAACGAGAAGATCGGTCAACGCCAGCACGCGCGCCTCAACGTTCTGAACGCCCAATTCCAGGAGTTGATCCACCGCCGCTCCCAGAGCATATATGCCCATGATATTCAACGATCCTTCCTCGAACCGCTGGGCATCCGGGCGAAGCATGAGGTCATAATCCAGATACGCAGACTCATTGACGACGCTGTTCCAGCCCACATTACTGGGAATAATCTCATCCAGTATATCCCTGGAGCAGTAAAAACATCCGATGCCCTCGGTAGCCATGAGCCACTTGTGCCCATCGGCTGACATGATATGGATTTTGCATTTTTTCACGTCAATATCAAGCGCGCCCAGCCCTTGTATGGCGTCCACTATGAAAAAAACACCCTTTTCCTGGCACATCTGTCCAATGGCTTCCAGATTGTTCCTGAAGCCCGAAGCGAACTCCACGAAGCTTATGGAGACGGCTCTGGTTTTGTCGTCAATTGCGCTTTCGATGTCCTCCAAAGGAATTCTGGCGTCCTTTTCCTGAACGAACTTCGTTTCTACGCCGTAGCGTTTCAAATTCAACCAGGGGTAAACGTTCGCCGGGAACTCCACGCTTGCCGTCACGACGTTATCCCCCGCGCGCCAATCTATTCCGTTGGCGGCGATGAGGATGCCCTGGGTGGTATTCTTGACGAAGGCGATCTCATCGTCTTCAGCGTTTATCAAGCTGGCGACGCTGGCTCTGGTATTCGCAACAATTTCGGTGAATTGATCGCTTGCCGTCTTTGTAATGCCATGTTCGCTTATTACCGACAGGAAATCCCTCACGGCGTTCATAGTGCGCTTCGACAGCGGCGATACTGCGGCGTGATTGAAATAAACGTAATTCTCGGTTATAGGAAAATCAGCTCTTATTTTTTTCCAGTTGATCATGATAATAAATTCCCCTTTCAAATTTTGTCCGTTTTCCTGTATAATAGCACAGAGTTCACGCTAAATCAACAACGGAGGAAGTAAACAAATGCGAAGAATACCAAGAGATGATTATATATACGAGATGAAAGCGGACAGCGCGCCCGTCTGTGAAGTTGACCTCGGCGAAACGGTGATCGTGGAAGTATGGGACGCCTTCGCCGGACGATACACGGTTCGCAAAGACGAAGAAACTGATGAAGAACGCGCCAACCCCTCAACCGGACCCATCTACATTAGCGGCATTGAGCCTGGAGATATTGTGGCAATAGACATTATAGATGTCAAGCCCGTTTATCAAGGACTTCTCCGCGCGGATTCTGGCTGGAAAATACTCGATATTGACGACGAGTTCGCCTATTACAGCGAGACGCTGGCGATTCCGCTTCGTCCCATGATCGGAGTCATGGGACTTGCGTCAACCGAGGGGATTCTCGACGGCAAAACCCCTACCGATCAGGGAGGGAACATGGACACCAACGACGTCTGTGCCGGCTCCACGCTCTGTCTGACGGCGCAGGTTCCCGGCGGTTTGCTGATGATGGGCGACGTTCACGCGCGCATGGGCGAGGGCGAAAGCAACGGCATGGGCATCGAAGTCGCCGCCGACATAACATTAAGAATTCAGAAATGGGACGAAAAACTCTCATCGCGCCCGTTCATCGTGCGCGAAAACACGCTTATATCCGTTGCGTCGGAGGACACGCTGGACGCCGCCGCTTGGAAAGCCGTCGAGGAAATGAAAAAAATGGTCACGCTAACGCTCGATGTTGATCCCGACGACGCTCGCTTGCTGGTGGGCGTGTTGGGAAACGTCCGGGTGAGCCAGATAGTAAACCCCGTGATGACGGTACGCGTAGATATGCCGTTAGCAAAAACCGCTGATGGATGGAAGATCGTTCTATGAACAAACCGCGCAGGGATCTTACCGAAGGCAGTATAGCCAAAAACATCTGGTATCTTGCTCTACCCATGATGGCGGGCAATCTGCTGCAAAACGCCTTCAGCATCGTGGATATGAAGTTCGTGGGGAAATTGGGACCATCCGCCATTGCCGCTGTTAGTATAAGCGGGATTGTACTCGGCATCCTTTTGGTAGTAATCATTGGCATTTACATGGGCACCACCGCTATAGTAGCCAGATATATCGGCGCCAAGCAACAGGCAGAGGCAGAGAATGCGGCTATGCAGTCGCTCATTTTGGGAGGGTTTTGCTATGCTATTATTGTGTTCGCTGGCTATCCGCTGGCGGCGTCTATATTGGGGGTATTGGGTGCTGGCGAGGACGTGATCGCTCAGGGCGTTGGATACATCAGAATAATGTTTCTCGGTTCATTCACAATGATCTTGAGTGTTGTTCTGGCTTCTGTTCTGAGAGCCGCAGGAGATGCCGTTACGCCGCTGAAAATTCTGGTATTATCTACAATGGTGAACATTGCCCTCGACCCGTTGTTGATATTCGGCTACTGGGGATTTCCCAGACTGGGCGTGGCTGGATCGGCTCTGGCAACGGTTATTGCAAGGGGCATTGGAGCGTTTATTCTGCTGTGTATTTTCCTTCGCGGGCGCACTATCATAAAACTGAACATAACAGCCTTGAAGCTGGATTTCTCAATGATGTGGAGGATAGTGAAACTGGGGGTTTTCGCTTCGCTTCAGGCGGTTTTGAGGAATGTCTCTGGAATAGTGCTGATGCCCATCATAGCAGGCTATGGCACTTCTGCAATTGCCGCTTACGGGATTTGCATGAGACTTCAGATGGTGGTCATGATGCCGGCGTTTGGGTTGGCGGGCGCCGTTTCCACTCTTGTCGGTCAGAATCTGGGCGCCAACAAACCGCACAGAGCGGAGAAAACAGCCTGGATCACCGTTGCTATCGGCTCCGCTATCATGACTCTTTTGGGTATCGCATATATTGTCTTCGCCAGAGGAGTCATAGGCTTTTTTAACGCGGAGCATGGAATCGTAAATACGGGAGTGGTTTACATGCGTATAGTCGCTGGCACGTATGGATTCATCGGGCTTGCCATCATATTCGGCAGAGCGTTCAACGGGGCTGGCGACACGGTATCGCCCATGATTATGACTTTCATAGGATTCATAGGTCTCCGTATTTCCCTATCGTTTCTGTTTTCGTCGGTATTCGGACTCAATGGCGTCTGGTTCGCGATCGCTGTTTCCACTATCATCGGCGGGCTGATGTCAGCTTTCTGGTTCAACACGGGACGCTGGAAATTGAAGCAGGTTTGACTAATACGAGTTTTTCAGTTATACAATGGGTAAAATTGTAGGGGCGAGTAAACGGTCTTTGATTTACCAATCAAAGACCGTTTACCCGCCCCTACAGGGAAATTGATAAAATTTAAGGAAATATATAGGCGGGGGTGGGGGGGAGGTTGATTGTACTGGCCAAGCCCGCCCCTGCTCTGCCGAGTCGAGGATTGACAGGCAAATGTCCAAAACGTGATATGCCTGCTGACCTGTGCAACGCTGCGGCGCGCCGGTTCTAATTGATTCCGCCAGTTCGGACAGCGGCAGACCCCAATCTACGCCGTGAGACGGTTCAGCTATGGATGGAATCTCTCGCCATGGATCGTCTCTTGCGGTGCGCACTTCCACCTTAGCGTTAAAGCTTTGCGATGCGCTGAGAATAAGAGTTCCGGTTTCTCCGTGAAATTCTACTCCGCCCTGACGGCTGTATCCGAAGAAACTTGCAGTCATACGCGCCTTCGATCCCGAAGCGAAGGTGAGAAAACCTGTGACCTGATCAGGAGTGGTAACGCGAAACGTTTTGCCCGCCAGAGGTCCGCTGCAAATAGTCCGTTCGGGGAGAAGAATATCGGCATCGCCCATGACGCTCATGACGGGTCCCAGAATCGTGGTCAACACTGAAAGAGCGTACACTCCTACGTCCAGCATTGGTCCAGCGCCTTCTTGATAAAACCCCTCCGGGTTAGGATGCCACGTCTCGATCTTTGACCAGTTCATCTCTGCGTAGGTCATCAACGGTTTTCCTATCGCGCCATCCTGAATAGCTTTTCGCGCTGTCTCCTGCGCCTCGCCGAGGAAGGTGAACGGCGAGCATGAAAGCCTTACGCCATGTTCTTCCGCCAACTCAAGCAGGCGTTTTCCGTCCTCACGCGTAGCCGCTAGCGGCTTTTCGCTGTGAACGTGCTTCCCCGCTGTCAAGGCGCGGGCGGAGACCTCAGCATGTGCCAGATGCGAGGTGAGGTTCACTATTGCCTCCACGTTGGGGTCGGAAATGAGTTCCGTCAAATCCTCGTAATGAAAGACATCGTATGCCTTTGAAAAGGCTGCCGCGCGTTCTTTGTCAAGGTCAAAAGCCCCAACCATCTTTACTTTTTCCGGCTTCGCCTTTATGCCATTTCCATAGCCCTGGGAAATGTCTCCACAGCCGACGATAGCCACTCGCAAAGGCTCAAAATCGCTCATGAGATTTCCTCCTCCAATTCGCTTTTGTGTCAATTATACGAGTTTTTCACTTAGCCCCTAAACCCAGCAACTATACATATTGTCATTGCGAGCGAAGCGAAGCAATCTTACTCGCCAGACCACGAGATTGCTTCGCTTCGCTCGCAATGACAGCAAAAACGTGCGCTAAGTGAAAAACTCGTGTCAATTACAGCAATTTAGAAACGCCTGAATTGCAATACTCCCCAATACTTCGGGTCTCTGTCATAAGTCCACGTCCGTAGATATATGAACGCCTCCAGATCATTGTCTATTACACCCATGTTAAAAGGCATTTCGCCGCCGTCCGTCTGCTCATTATCGAATAATATGGACAACGGAACTTTTCCCTCGCAGTAATAATAGCCCGCCTGCTGATCGGTTCTACTGAAATACTCAATGCCTGAATCGGACATTACTTGTTCGTAGTTCGCATCTCTACTGATGTCATGGCAGAAATAGAGGTCAATCATGTCGGTATTCAGATTTTTCAGGCTTATGTCCACGTCTTCAGCAGTTTCCTCTTTGGATCTGCGAATGGATTTTGATGAAAGATAACATTCAGAACGGCGAGTTTTCATCACCGCGCCGACGAGTTCTTCGCTGTTTCCATAGCATCTGGCGGTGTCAATGTAGTTGAAACCCAGGTCCAACGCCCTGTTTACAATGTTCTCAGCCTTATCGGGCATATCATTATGCAGTTTTATAGCGCCAAAACTCAGGTGGGTGGCTTTTATATCTGTGTTTCCAATTCTGTTCTTTTTCATCTATACCTCCGATAAGGTGGGTAGGGATGGGTAAACGATCTTTGATTGGTAAATCAAAGATCGTTTACCCATCCCTACATCAGAAATTCGCCAACAGTGACATTTCCATCCCGCCCGAAATTACCTGTGTTCAGGTTTAGCCGGCTGTCCTGTTTTTGCTGATTTGTAGATGGCGTCCATCAACTCAGACTGGATGATGCCGCTCACCGCATTGGTGCGCTGTTCGGCGCGTCCGAGTATGGCGTCAATGAAGTTATCATCAGGACTGCTGCCGACGTCAGGGATAGCTGGCTCCTCAACGAGCTTGTTTCCCTTAAAGACGCGAATCCAGCCGCCGCTCCATCCGTCTATCTCGACCCTGCCATCGTCAAAAATAAACGCCATGTGAGTTCCGCCGGGACTGGGGCAGTTTCCGCTGACAACGATGCTTGCGAAAACGCCGTTCTCAAAGCGGACGTTGATTGACGAGTTGATGTCCACTTTACTGCCGCAGTTGTCTATGAAAGCGAAAACTGTGTCAATGCTTGATTCCACAGACCAGCACAGGCTGTTCAGCAGATGCGCTCCGCTGTCGTATGCCTGTCCGCCGCCGGAGAGTTCAGGCTCCTGACGCCATTTCCCCATAGTTCCGCGCAGCCAGTTCTGGGTAATATAGCCGATGACCAACTCCAACTTGCCCAAACCCCCGGTGCGAATCTGCTCCCGAAGATAGTAGAAATTGGCGGAGCAAGCGGTGTTGTAGCCGACGACAAACACCTTGCCAGTTTCCTTAACTTTTTCAGCGAGCGTGTAAGCGTTTTCGGCGGCGGTGACCATAGGTTTTTCCATGAAAACGTGACAGCCAGCCTCAAGCGCCTTCATGCCCTGCTCAAAGTGAAGGGTATGCGGAGTGGAGATAAGAACTGCATCAGCGTTGACTTCCGCGAGCATTTTATCTATATCGTCGTAAGCCCCCGGTCGCGGTTCCAGATCGGGCAGGTTGCGATCAATATAACCGTCGGCGATCTTCGTGTTCACGTCACACGCGCCGACGATTTGAACGTCGGGGTTGCCGTTCATCCGGCGGGCATGTCCCGAAGAGTTCCCGCCACAGCCGATCATTGCAAGCCGAATTTTAGACATAGATCAACTCCTTTGATAGAGGTAAATTTGAGGAATTCCTTGAATCCTCATAAACCAAGCGAGGTTAAGAATACAGGAACTATCTCCCTGAGTCAAGTCAATTCTTGCCGCGCCAGGCAGCGATCTCCTGGGCAATTGTGAGCGCAGGCGCTGTCCATATCCGATCCCGGTTGGCGTCAAGATATTCGCACAACTCCCGGAATTCATCAGCAGAAACTGGCGAACCGTGATAGGAGCCTCCTGGGATTCGCGGGACGCGGGGTTTGTTCTGGAAACTATGAAACACCAATATGACCCATCGTCCCCGATCAAGCGATTCCCCGGCTAATCTGCAAAGCTCAGACCCGGGCATCCAGCCTGAAGCGACTGCGGAAGTGAGATAATGCAGATCGGTGAATTCAGGATGGTTGGGAGCCTCACCTGTGCCGCGAGCCGCCGAAAAATATTTGGCGACTATAGGAACGTAACTCTGTCGCGCCGCTCCCATGCCAACGTAGTTTTGATAGCAGGGATAACAGAAAGTTCGCACAGGTTGCTCTGGAACGAGCGTCTTTATCCGTTTTTCAGCTTCCGATATATCGGCTTCAATATCATCGAGCGTGATTGTTTCCAACGTCTTTTTAGCGCCCCAGCCGAAGTTGCCTGAGCAGATGTGGCTGATGGTGTGATTTCCTATCTCATGCCCCGCAAGAGCCACCTCATGCCATGGAGCCAGGCGTTCTTTCCAGTCGTCGCCACGGGGATTGATGTAAAACGTGCCAAGCAATCCATACTCCTTGAGTATCGGTATCGCGATATCTAGCTGCGGTTGGCTGCCATCATCAAAGGTCAATGAAACAGCCCCTTTACATTCATTAAGCCATGGGGAACCAGCGATCTGAAGCATTAAGAGACCTCCGTTGTGCAC
>Ga0255402_1136_pt1 | contig 10062 bp, 9 predicted proteins | sample ANMaggSeSYBR01D4_FD_182125 | JGI IMG/M metagenome (GOLD analysis project Ga0255402, IMG submission 182125) | Sediment cell enrichment communities from methane seep in Santa Monica Basin, California, United Staets - ANME aggregate JGI... | ecosystem: Environmental > Aquatic > Marine > Cold seeps >...
GCTGTCCAGACTGAGAGCATCCTGAAGAAGCGTTATCCCTTCTGTCCCGGCTCCCAGATTGGGGGTTAGGGATATGTCAAGCATAACGATATTGGGTTCTTCCTTAGAAATCATATTCTTAGCCGAATCAACGTCTTCCGCTAAAAACACTTCATAATCCTTAGAAAGCGCCCACTTCAATTGATTTCTGATCCATTCCTCATCATCAACTATGAGTATCTTATGTTCTGGCATCTAACCTCTTTTTTCATTGAGTGGTGTCGTAGTCAGCGGCTGTGAAAAGATGGAGGAGGTGCTCAATGTCGTCAGGCGCGTATCTGCAACCGACGCTACAGTCTTCATTCAGGGCGCGAGTGGGACAGGTAAGGAGCTTATCGCCAGGGCTATACACTATAATAGTGATCGAAAGGACAGTCCCTTTATCCCCGTGAATTGTGGCGCCATCCCTGAGAATCTGCTGGAAAGCGAGCTTTTCGGACACGAAAAAGGCGCGTTCACAGACGCCCATACGCAGAGAAAAGGCAAGTTAGAACACGCTCAAGGCGGAACGTTGTTCTTGGATGAGATCGCAGAACTGGCGCCTACACTACAAGTAAAGATACTCCGCTTCCTCCAGGAGCGAGAGATAGAAAGAGTGGGCGGCGGAGAACGGATACCATTGGACGTGAGAGTATTGGCTGCTACTAACAGGGACATCAAAGCGGAGTTGTCAAATGGGGCATTTCGCGAGGATCTCTACTACAGGCTGAATGTTATATCCATATGTTTGCCGCCTCTGAAGGAAAGAGGCGAAGACGTGATATTGTTAGCCAAAGCTTTTCTCAACAGGTTCAGTCGGGAGATGAATGTCAATATCAGCGAATTCAGCGATGAGGCTCTGGCAACTCTTAGAGCGCATGACTGGCCGGGTAATGTTAGAGAACTGGAAAACAAGGTAAAAAGGGCTATAATAATGGCGACAGGTTCTTACATAACGTCCCAGGCCCTGGATCTGTCGGGCGCAGAGCGACAACCCGTGAAGCGAATGGAGAGATTGACTCTAAAGGAAGCGCGCGCGCAACTTGAGTCGCAATACATTAGAAAAGCTCTGCGGATAAACAATGGCAATGTGACTCGCGCGGCAAAGCAAATCGGTGTTACGAGAAGCACATTATACAGTTTGATGAACAAATATGGCGTGGACGCAGAAAAATAATAGGTCTGTAGCTATTGACGCATGGATTTATATGGGGGAATAAACATGGTCGTTTCGATGGAAACAACATTTGTGAAGCTCAAGACTAAAGGCACATTCTTCTTATTTTGTGCCTTGTGTCTTGCATTTTGTGTTTCTTTGTTGACGCTTACAGGATGCAGTTCCAAGAGCGAGAAACACTATGGAAAAGGCACGATTTACCTCAACAGGGGCAAATACGACGAAGCTATAGTTGAATTCCAGGAAGCTCTGAAAGCTGATCCCAGTTTTGCTGAAGCGCACTACAGTATTGGGCAGGCTTATACTATGCAGAGGAAATTTGACGACGCGCTGGCTGCGTACAAAAAAGCGGTGGAAACGGACGCAAACTACCTGGACGCGCGCATAGCGCTGGCGCTTATGTATCTTCAGAAAAGCGAGCCGGATGAGGCAATAAGAGAATGCCAAGAGGCTGAAAAAATCTCCCCGCAAGCCAAAGTTTACGTTGCTTTGGGGAGAATTTACGCTGCCATACGGAAATACAACGAGGCTGAAGGGGAGTTCAGGAAAGCTATAGATGCAGACCCGAAGTTCATGCCAGCGTATCTGCATCTGGGCAACTACTATGCCAGCAGACAGCAACTTGACAAAGCGCAGGAACAATACAAGGCGATTCTGGAAATAGACCCCAAACCGGCATGCCTGAAAGGTACTGAAAAGTCGTGCAAAGCGACATTTCCTATCAACTGGTCGTTTTCTTTCACCACAATCCCAAGAACTATCTCTCGATCATTTTTGTAGAGTCCCTCTACGAAGTTCTTTTCTCTGATCTTATTCAGCGGAGTCATTCTTGACAGATACGACCTGACTTCCTCGTCGTTGAGCCATAATACGAAAGAATCTATGTCCGCCATATCCAGCGGTCGCAGGTAGATTTTGTCGCCGACTACAAACGGGTTTTGCATATTCTTTCCCTCCATTCATCCTCCAAAATGCTCATAAAGTAGTCGTTACAATATGCTCCGTTCCTGTATCCATGGTCCCGGGCAGCGACCTCCCTTGTAAATCCAATCTTCTCATAGGAGCGTATGGCTCTTGGGTTGAAATCGAAGACGAAAAGGTAAATCCGATGCAGGTTAAGCTGGTTAAACCCATATTCCAACATGAGGTTCATGGCTTCTGTGCCGTACCCCTTTGACCAGCAACTCCTGTCTCCTATAAGAATTCCCAGTTCTGCGTGTCTGTTAGGCATGGAAATGTCATACAGACCGAGATCTCCGATCAATTTATCCTTTTCTTTCAGCACAATGCCCAGATTTATATGCCGGTCATCCTTGTAGAGTTTTTCCATGTACTCTTTCTCTCTGAGCTTGTTCATCGGAGATGTCCTTCCTATATACTGCCTGATCTCTGTGTCGTTGACCCAGGGCACGAAAGCATCCGCATCTTCGGCTTCCAACGGTCGCAGGTATATTCTGTCACCAATAATGAACGGATTTTGCATATTGAACCCCTTTAGCGGTTTCATGAACAAGCCGGCGGTGTGTTTTACGGCAACGGGCTGGCAGCCTCGTTTTACTTGGAGCCTATCCTTATCCGGCTGGAGGCGATGACGGAAAGGACGAGGATGCCGATTCCTATCAGGAAAGGCGTCTCGTATCCGTACCGTCCCCAGAGGTATCCCGACGTCGGAAGCAGCGCGACGGCTGAGATGTGATTCAGGGTTATCCCGAAAGCGATGCTCGCCGTGACATCCTCGCGGGGAGCGATCTTATCCAGATAGGTCGTCCTCGCCATGCTGAATCCAAATAGTATGTTGTCCAGGCAGTACAACATATAAAGCATCGGAACGTAAGTGATATAGGCGTATCCCAGAAAAACGAAGATGAGCGCCGAGTAGTTAAAAACCAGTATTTTCCGCTCCCCAAACCTATCAATCAGCCCGCCCATCATCTGCCTGGTATATATGCCAATCGCATTATTGACAAACACCAGAATGGCTATGGTCTCAGTGCTTACGCCGTGAATCTTCACCAGTCCGTATATGGCGAAGGTGACGAAGATGTGCCGCCGGCAGGCGTCCAGAAAACTCAGAGCATAATAGAGACTGTACTTCTTCTTTACCGCGAATCGGCTTCTTTGGGCGTCGCCCTTATCCTGCATCCGAACCAGCGACATCGCTACCGCGCCAATGACGGCAACTACCGCTGCTATGATAAACATTCCTTCGTATTTCAAAACTCCCACAGCAACCGCGACCAGTCCCGATCCTACAAGAGCCGCCGCTGAGACAACGCTCCCTATCTGACCAAGCCATTTGGCTTTTTGTCCTTCTTTTCCAAGCCTCAGCGACATGGACGATCTGATTGGCATCGCCAGATGCATCCCCGCGCTCATAAAAACGAGGGCAAAGATGAGACTCCCAAATTTGTCGGCAAACAAAAAGGCGAGCGTGCCCAAGCCAGTGATGAAAATGAATATCCCACCGCTCAGAGATTCCGGCAGTGAGGTTATCCCTGTTGCAAAAAGCGCAACCACAAGCCCCGGCGATTCTCGTATAGCCGCCAGATAACCACGCTGGAACTCAGTTGCTTGAAACCGATCATGCAAAAAGTTGTTGTACACCGAACGCCACATCGTGAAATTCAAGCTGACACAAAACTGCGCAATCAAAAATAGAATCAGGTTCTTTTTTTCCCTGTCGGGAGAGGTTTCCATATAGCCATCCTTGCCCTAAAATGGTAGCAAAAAAGCCCATCACCAAATCCTGGCGATGGGCTTGGAATTTCTTATCTCAGTTGCGTTACGTTTTAGCTGAATTCAGCGTCAGAATCGCATCCGATTTGCCCACCGCCACAGGCAATCGCGCAAAAATAATAATGCTCAAAGAACATGGACGCGGCAACGGGACAAAACTCCCGGGCAGTGATCTGACTCTATTCTGGACACAATTGAACATCATAGCGGTAAAAACAAACCTTTCTGAGAAAACACCCGAAAACAAAGATGAAAATTAGCGCAATCCATGATTAAATCCAACGTATGTGAGATATTGTACCAGAAAACCCTCAGTCCGTCAAGAAATTTCGTCGTTAGGGGAGTGTCAATAGTTTGATACTGTTGGCGAATTCGGAATTACTATTCGGTCGGGGTTAGAAAACCCCGACTATCGGCCAATGGGGATTTTATTTTTACCGATAGACGGGACTTTCCAGTCCCGTTAGATGAATTCGCCAACAATATCATAGTTTTGTGTATGAGTTCTTTCCCCCGAAATCTGGCATCATAAATACTCCGTCACTCTCTCCTGAAAATAAATGGAAAACTTTTGCTCAATTCGCCTATTTGCTCAATTCGCCTATCAGACCGCCGCGTAAACCATAAATCATGAACTCATAACTTACAGCCCCGAATTTACATACCTTGACACACTCCAGACAGCGGATACAGTCGGGACTGTTAGAAGTTTCGTATATCCTGAGTTCAGTTGGACAACTTCGATAGCAGGCGTCGCACTTAACGCATTTGTCGTGATCTACGCTCATGCGGAAAAAACTGGCTTTGTTGAAAAGAGAGAAGAAAGCTCCAAGCGGACATACGACTCGACAGAACGGACGTTTGCTAACCACCATCCATATCAAAAACATCACCAGAAGTCCGACTTTCCACGAAAACAGAAATCCAATCTGACTGCGTATATTTTCATCTAGCGCGACCATTGGTATTCCAGCTTCCAGAGTTCCCGCAGGACAAATAAATTTGCAGAACCACGTCTGACCGTATCCTAATTCATCAACGAGCAGTATCGGCAAGGCTACGACCATTATCGCGAGGAAGGCATATTTGAAATATGGCATAAACCTCGGAATGGAGACTTTCGGAGTTGGAATCTTATGCAGCAATTCCTGTAGAAAGCCAAATGGACATAGCCAACCGCAAGCCATTCTGCCGATCAAGCTCCCGACAATCCCAAGCGTGCCTATAACATACAAGCCCAATTGGTATTGCGCTACGGCAATGGATGATCTGAGCGATATGAAAAAATTCTGCAATGAGCCAATCGGACACGCTCCTACTGCCAACGGACACGAATAGCAGTTCAGTATCGGCACACAAACACCCTTCAGTCGCCCTTGATACTGCTTTGTAAAAAGCGACGGAAAGTATGGATTGGCGATTAGTGCGCTGATTATCTGGACAATTCTGCGACGCATTTCTCACGCCTTTCAGCCTATACCGATACAACCCAGACAGATCATCGTAGCATTTTGGAGAACAGTGCCAAATTCGCCAAATCGAATACCGACGATCAAAAACAAGATTGATATGAGCAGTAAGATGTATGGGAGTTTACGTTTCACGATTTAGCCTTTTTCTTTGGCAATCAGTTTCTTAATCTCATTTTCTATTCCGACTTCGTTTCCAGATTTGAAGCCCACATCCGCATGTTTGATTATCCCTTTAGCATCAAACAAGTACATCGTTGGGATGTATCGAACTTTGTATTCGCCTGCGGCTTTGTTCGCTGTTCGCAGTAGCTTGTCATCCTTACCCGGTTTTTTTGTGCCATCAGCCAACATGATATATGTCACTTTATTCGTTTCAATGAAAGGTTTTACCGCTTTAGAACCGCCGCGATCTAAACTTATACCGATCACCAAAAGTCCGCCTTTATCCTGTTCCTTTTTGGGTTGATATTTCTTGTGCAAAGCCTCCAGATGCGGAATAGCGACACGGCATGGCGGACACCGTATTGCCCAGAAATCCAATAGAACAGTGTCGGGATTGTATTTCGTGACAACTTTTTCCCCGTCTTTTGTGAATTCGGTGATTACAGTTAATTTGCCTTCATCAATTTTTACAGTTACAACTTTATCGTCAATAGACTTCAACGAAAATGGATGCAGCTTTTCGCCTTTCTTCAGTTCGGCAAAAACAGATGCGCTAAATAACAACGTAATGATTAGAACTGCTATTGTGTAACGATATGCTTTCATTCTGATTCCTTTCTATGTTAACGAGCGTTTTCCGTTATCAGTTGTTTCTCCTTTCCGAATTCCCCTTCTTAAGCCTCCTTATGTTCCAGCAATTTCCTTTGAATCTCAATACTTTCCGACAACTGCATGATAATAGCCTGTTGACGTTCGATTTGCTTGCTTCTGAATTTCAATTCTTCCTTAAGGCGTTCGCTTTCCTCTTCAGTTTTCAAATGGCGTTCTGCTGGAAATATGGCTTCCACGAACCCCGCATCGAGCGCGTACATTCTGGCAATCAATGTCCGCAATGTGGAAGTAGTGCTTCGCAGGCGGGTTACCAGAGTTTGGAACAGACTGATCGTGAACTGCGGATCCGTCTGCATACGCTGAAGTATTACCTCTATGGATAGAGACACCAATTCTGTCTTTCCTACGGCAATTGCCGTAGCGGTTCTGGGAGCGTCAGTAATCGCTGCCATTTCACCAAAGAAATCGCTCTTTCCCAGCACCGCGATGATTATCTTGTTTCCATCAATGCGTTGGCTAATTTCCACCTTTCCATCTTCGATAATATAGAACTCCTTACCAATGGAATCTTCCGCAAAGATCTCCTCTCCGTCTTCATAACGTAAAACACTGTCTTTTTGCATCTCCCCTACCCCCATTTTCTATAGACCTCTTGTAATAGTGACGTTTTGCAGCAAGCCGGATCAGCCTTCCAATTCTTTGAGAGTTTGCCGCGCTTCGTCAGCCTCTGGGAAATTTTCATCTATCTCCAAAGCTTTGTCCAACTCGGCTTTGGCTCTTTCCCGCAATTCCTTTTTATAGTATGTCATACCCAGATGGTAGCGGATCGTTGGATTGTTCGGAAGCAATGTTCTAGCTGACTCCAGATTTATGAGAGCCTTATTATAATCCTGCCGGAGGTAATATACTAAACCAAGAGTATCAAGTACATTACCGTCCCTGGGGGCTAACTCCAGCGCTTTCTCAGCAAAAGCCAGCGCTTCGTCGAGATTCGTTCCCTGTTTTGCATATAGCCAGGCGAGGTTGTTATATGCTTGAATCGCTTGGTTGGGCGCCAGATGGATGGCTTGTTTATATTCCGCAATGGCGTCTTCATACATTCCCGCTTCCACATAGATAGTGCACAGGTTTTGGCGTACAGTGGCTATCTTTGGGTCTGCCTTAATAGCTGCCTTATATGCCGCTATTGCTTTATCTTTCATTCCTTGCTCATGATATAAAGTTCCAAGGTCAGCATGTGCCGAGGCAAGCTGCGGATCCAATTCAACAGCCTTTTGGAGATTGGCTATTGCAGTACTGGCCTGGTTTCTGGATGCGTTGATTGTACCGAGAACATGGTACGCTTCAGCGTTATCGCTATCAGCTTCCAGCACTTTTCGGCACTGCGATTCTGCATCGTCCTGCATCCCTTTTTTAAGATATGCCATCGCTAACTTCAGCCTGGCAGGTGGCATATCAGGTTCGATCTCCAGTACTTTTTCATACTCGATTATGGCACGGTCATAATTTTTGTTTCCAGCATAAGCCAATGCGAGTCTGTAATGGGTTATGCCCGAGTCAGGCGCTAACTCAATAGCCTGTTGAAGTTCTCTTATCGCTTCGGAAAACAGCCCCTTGCCGAAATAGGCTATACCCGAAGTTGTATGCCTGAGTTCCCGAACGAACTGTACCGATCTCTTTGTCTGTGCGCTGACATCAGCCAGATCCTCTTCAGGTGGAGAGAATCTCCTGAGTTTATTGCATATTTCCAGAGCTTTGTCATATTCTTCTATCTTGTTATATAGCTCTCCGAGGCTCACATACACTGGCAAAAAATTTGGCGCTCCTTCCAGAGCAACCTCAAACTCAGCTACAGCCTGATGGAGCTTTTCCTGCCGTGCATAAAGTCCACCCAGAGCCAGATGCGCTTGAGTATTGCCGGGGTCTGCCGCTAGAATAGCTTTATATTCAGCTTCCACAGCATCCATTTCGCCCTGGGCGCCATATACCTGTGCAAGTTTCCAGTGGGCATCTATATGTTTGGGGTCTATTTCCAGAATCGCCTTGTATTGTTCCTGCGCTTTGTCAAGTTGCTGTCTGCTGGCATAGTAGTTGCCCAGATGCAGATACGCTGGCATGAACTTCGGGTCTGCATCTATAGCTTTCCTGAACTCCCCTTCAGCCTCGTTGTATTTCCGTATGGCAGCGTAAATTCTCCCCAAAGCAACGTAAACTTTGGCTTGCGGGGAGATTTTTTCAGCCTCTTGGCATTCTCTTATTGCCTCATCCGGCTCGCTTTTCTGAAGATACATAAGCGCCAGCGCTATGCGCGCGTCCAGGTAGTTTGCGTCCGTTTCCACCGCTTTTTTGTACGCAGCCAGCGCGTCGTCAAATTTCCTCTGCATAGTATAAGCCTGCCCAATACTGTAGTGCGCTTCAGCAAAACTGGGATCAGCTTTCAGAGCTTCCTGGAATTCAACTATAGCTTCGTCGTATTTGCCCCTGTTGAGGTAAATCGTGCCTTTTCCATAGTGTTTCTCGCTCTTGGAACTGCATCCTGTAAGCGTCAACAAAGAAACACAAAATGCAAGACACAAGGCACAAAATAAGAAGAATGTGCCTTTAGTCTTGAGCTTCACAAATGTTGTTTCCATCGAAACGACCATGTTTATTCCCCCATATAAATCCATGCGTCAATAGCTACAGACCTATTATTTTTCTGCGTCCACGCCATATTTGTTCATCAAACTGTATAATGTGCTTCTCGTAACACCGATTTGCTTTGCCGCGCGAGTCACATTGCCATTGTTTATCCGCAGAGCTTTTCTAATGTATTGCGACTCAAGTTGCGCGCGCGCTTCCTTTAGAGTCAATCTCTCCATTCGCTTCACGGGTTGTCGCTCTGCGCCCGACAGATCCAGGGCCTGGGACGTTATGTAAGAACCTGTCGCCATTATTATAGCCCTTTTTACCTTGTTTTCCAGTTCTCTAACATTACCCGGCCAGTCATGCGCTCTAAGAGTTGCCAGAGCCTCATCGCTGAATTCGCTGATATTGACATTCATCTCCCGACTGAACCTGTTGAGAAAAGCTTTGGCTAACAATATCACGTCTTCGCCTCTTTCCTTCAGAGGCGGCAAACATATGGATATAACATTCAGCCTGTAGTAGAGATCCTCGCGAAATGCCCCATTTGACAACTCCGCTTTGATGTCCCTGTTAGTAGCAGCCAATACTCTCACGTCCAATGGTATCCGTTCTCCGCCGCCCACTCTTTCTATCTCTCGCTCCTGGAGGAAGCGGAGTATCTTTACTTGTAGTGTAGGCGCCAGTTCTGCGATCTCATCCAAGAACAACGTTCCGCCTTGAGCGTGTTCTAACTTGCCTTTTCTCTGCGTATGGGCGTCTGTGAACGCGCCTTTTTCGTGTCCGAAAAGCTCGCTTTCCAGCAGATTCTCAGGGATGGCGCCACAATTCACGGGGATAAAGGGACTGTCCTTTCGATCACTATTATAGTGTATAGCCCTGGCGATAAGCTCCTTACCTGTCCCACTCGCGCCCTGAATGAAGACTGTAGCGTCGGTTGCAGATACGCGCCTGACGACATTGAGCACCTCCTCCATCTTTTCACAGCCGCTGACTACGACACCACTCAATGAAAAAAGAGGTTAGATGCCAGAACATAAGATACTCATAGTTGATGATGAGGAATGGATCAGAAATCAATTGAAGTGGGCGCTTTCTAAGGATTATGAAGTGTTTTTAGCGGAAGACGTTGATTCGGCTAAGAATATGATTTCTAAGGAAGAACCCAATATCGTTATGCTTGACATATCCCTAACCCCCAATCTGGGAGCCGGGACAGAAGGGATAACGCTTCTTCAGGATGCTCTCAGTCTGGACAGC
>Ga0255402_1138_pt1 | contig 9975 bp, 9 predicted proteins | sample ANMaggSeSYBR01D4_FD_182125 | JGI IMG/M metagenome (GOLD analysis project Ga0255402, IMG submission 182125) | Sediment cell enrichment communities from methane seep in Santa Monica Basin, California, United Staets - ANME aggregate JGI... | ecosystem: Environmental > Aquatic > Marine > Cold seeps >...
ATCTCGCTTCCATTTCCCAGTGGTTATCGTCTTTGATGTCAGCCACAGCGAAGAAATCATCATCCGATGCATCGCCAAACCTCGTAACTCCAGCGGTAAACCTCACCGCGTTATTCGCTGTAATCACATGCTGTCCGCCGAATGGGGTCTCTGCCGCATCAGACGCTCTTGCCGCGTGATTATGGTTGCCGTCAACAAATATCTCAATGGAGTCATCCTGCCACGTATTGCCTCCGATGCTTCCTGCAGCGGCGGAATCAATCTGGATGTCATCATCCGTAAGCCTGGCGGCAACATACAGGTAATTAGCGTCGTACAGGACATAAAAAACGTAACTGACCTCTGTCTTGCCAAAATCCCAGACCCCAGTTTGCGGCGTGACCTCTGTTTCCACAGCCCATTGCCATTCGCTCGCGTTGATTGTTCCGTCAATGACAGGCGGGTCAGTCACCATTAGCGCTTCCAGTTCATCTGCTCCTGCAAAAGTGAATTGAGATATGCCACAAAACATCGCCACCGTCACCAGTATTACGAAAATTCTTCTCTTTCTGATTACAAATCTCATACCGCGCTCTCCCTTCGATGGCTACACCATCCACCAATGTCCCGGTTCTATCTTCTCGATACCGAAGCCTCTATGTTCCGGCGGCAAGGAGTTCAGCAGTTCCCTGGCTTTTTCACCGATAGCTTTTGCCGCCAGTTCAACGTTACGCCTTCCCACTTCCGCCGACGCGTGCTCACGCGGATCCAGCCCACCTATTCCCCAGGGCGCGCGCATGTCCAGAATAATCTCTTCATCTCCCAACTCGGATATATCGACGCGATCTGGATAGAAAAACATCATGTTGGACGTTTCCCATTTGGCAGCGTGATCGCTATTGGATTCCTCGCACTGGCTGAGGGTCATTTCCCATAGCCCAACGCCGGTCGCCATGCCATCAGCGGTCACTGGTTCCAGAGCCTTGTTAATCATATCAATCTGGCCCTGCACATTGTGCCCGGAAATCCCTATGATAACGCGGAACCCGGTGTTTCTGAGTCGCTGGAACAACTCTGTATAAACAGGAACAAGATAATCCTGGTTGAATCCATTATGGAGCCATTGAGGCGGATATACAATACCGCCAGACTCTTCCGCGCATTTCACCAGGATCGCGTGCGCTTTAAGCGCATCGTTGCCGAGCGGAAGATGACGCCCATGCCACTCGATCAGCCCAAATGGCACATATACAACAGGGAATTCCCTGATAGCCGCCTCCAGTTGACCAGGACGCATGAACTGCATTTGCACGTCATGGGAAAGCGTTCCCTCCATACTGTCTGCCCTCCTCTACTTAATCTGTGCTACCCCAACCTTGTCTTCATTTTTTGACAGAGATACCTTTTTTCGCGAGGTATTCCTTCTTAGTGGTTTGAACACTAAGCGCTAATCTCTTCTTATCCGTCCCCAGGTGGCGGCGAGTTTACATGCGGGTGAAACTGCCGCAGGTCCACCGAAGGTCAGATCGCCCCATACAGCTTCATTCGAGTATATATTAGGCGGCTCTCCCGTCCAGAAAAGCGCGGATTCTTCACCGCCGCCCTCGTCATCGTCGTTCGTGCTGATGTTGAATCCGACGACATCGCCCTGGTTTGGCGAGTCAAAAAGACTCAACAGCAGTCTCGCTTCCATTTCCCAGTGGTTATCGTCTTTGATGTCAGCCACAGCGAAGAAATCATCGTCCGATGCGTCGCCAAACCTCGTAACTCCAGCGGAGAACGCCACCGCGTTATTCGCTGTAATTACATGCTGTCCGCCGAATGGGGTCTCTGCCGCATCAAACGCGCTTGCCGCGTGATTATGGTTGCCGTCAACAAATATCTCAATGGAATCATCTTTCCACGTAGTGCCTCCGATGCTCCCTGCAGCGGCGGAATCAATCTGGATGTCATCATCCGTAAGCCTGGCGGCAACGTACAGATAATTGGCGTCGTACATGACATAAAAAACGTAACTGACCTCTGTTTTGCCAAAATCCCAGACCCCAGTTTGCGGCGTGACCTCTGTTTCCACAGCCCATTTCCATTCGCTAGCGCCGATTGTTCCGTCAATGACAGGCGGGTCAGTCACCATCGGCGCTTCCAGTTCATCTGCTCCTGCAAAAATGAATTGAGATATGCCACAAAACATCGCCACCGTCACCAGTATTACGAAGATTCTTCTCTTTTTGATTGCAAATCTCATACCGCGTTCTCCCTTCGCCAGTTTGGCTTCCTATGCCTACTTTCTAACAGGCACTCCCTTTTCCGCGAGGAATTCCTTTGCCTCAGCAATGGTGTGTATTCCGAAGTGGAACACTGACGCCACCAGAACCGCGTCCGCTTTGGCTTCCGTTATGGCTTCGTACAGATGCTCCAGAGTTCCAGCGCCGCCGGACGCTATGACCGGAAGGCTCACGGCTTCGGCGATGGCTCTGGTCATGGGTATGTCGTAACCCGTCTGAACGCCATCGGTATCCATGCTGGTAGGCAGTATCTCCCCCGCCCCCAGTTGTTCCATCTTCTTCGCCCATTCAACGGCGTCAATTCCTGTGCCCTTTCTGCCGCCGTTTACCATGACCTCAAACCCCGATGGGAGCGAATCGGATTTTCTCGTATCTATTGCGATAACGATACATTTGCTCCCGAATTTCTTCGCCGCCTCTGCTACAAAATCCGGGTTCTTGACAGCGGCGGTATTTATGGAGACTTTGGACGCTCCCGCATCCAGCAGGTCTTCTATTCCTCCAATCGAACCTATCCCGCCGCCCACAGCCAGCGGCACAGTGATGCCCTTCGCCGTGCGCCTAACCACGTCAACCATAGTTCTCCGCTTCTCGACAGTCGCGGTGATGTCCAAAAATACTATCTCATCCGCGCCCTCGGCGGAGTACTTCGCCCCTATTTCAGCGGGGTCGCCTACGTCTTGCAGATCAACAAAATGAACGCCTTTAACCAATCTACCGTCTCTCACGTCCAGACAGGGAACAATCCGTCTGTAATTTGCCATAATTCCCTCCGTTGTTGCGCTGAACAGTATCAGCAATTCCCGGAAACTAACTCACCATGTCCTGAATCATAGTATATCAAATAAAAGCGGGAGTTTCAAGAATCTGGCAGAAAAAAGCTCATTGACATTTTTGCGAGTATGACTTATACTGCATCACACTGTCAGGCTAATTGAGCAAATCTAAACATAAACCCTGAGATCAAGGAGGTAGAGACGCTATGTTCAGTGGATGCTATACAGCTATTGTCACACCCATGACTGAGAAAGGTGTGGATTACGACGGACTGGCGCGACTGGTGGAGTTTCAGGCGGCCTCCGGCGTCAGCGGCGTGCTGGCAGTCGGAACTACGGGCGAAAGCCCAACGCTGAACTGGGATGAACATGATAAAGTCATAGAAAAAGTCCATAAATGCACTGGCGACAGATGTATTACTATTGGCGGCACAGGCAGCAACGCGACGCTGGAAACTCTACGCGGGACAAGACACGCTGCGGAATGTGGCGTGGAAGCTGTGCTTCTTGTAGATCCATATTACAACGGTCCCAGTTCGCTTGAGATAAGACGAGAGTATGTGGAACTGGTTGCCAGAACGTTTCCTGAAGTGAAAGTGATCCCATACGTTATTCCCGGTCGAACAGGTACAAAACTCCTGCCTGAGGATCTGGCTATCGCCTATTCAAATTGCCCTAATGTGTGTGCGGTGAAGGAAGCGACAGAAGACCTTGAAAATATGAAACTCACGCGGAAATACTGCGGGGACGACTTCGACATACTGTCGGGAGACGACGGTAAAACACTCGCAATGATGACAGAACCTGCGATAAAAGCAAGCGGCGTCATATCAGTGGCATCCAATATCGCCCCAAAAGCGGTGCAGCAGATGACTGAACATCTCAACAATGGGGAGATAGAAGAGGGCAAGAAACTTGCAGCCGCTCTTCAGCCGCTCTTCAGCATAATAACCGTCAAAACTACAGAGCAAACACCATACGGAGCGGTAATGTGTAAGGCGCGTAATCCGCTTGCCACAAAAACACTGATGAATATCCTGGGTATGCCGTCAGGCGCGTTCCGTCCGCCGCTGGGGAAAATGACAAAACAGGGAATACAGGTAGTTCTCAATGCCGCTAGAGAAGTTCATAAAAACAACCCAGAGATTCTTGAGCCAATAGAAAGCTTCTTCGGTGTGAATGTGGAGGAGCGGCTGTACGACGATAAGTTCTGTCGCGGCTTGTATTACGAAGAATACTGAGCGGATTTATCCCGAAATTGCTCCGCCATGGAGAGAGCTTTCAGGTAATCCTCGTTAGTGTTAATGTTGAAGAATATAGACGAATCGTAGCAGGGGCACAGTAAACTAAAATCTATCCTGTTGACCTCCACAAGCGGGAAGAAATTGGATATTTTTAGATTGCCTGTCTTGATCTGTGCCTCTATGAACTCTATGCAATTTTTGGAATAGACGGCGCAGGTCGGATGATGGCCATCACTGGTCACAGGAATTACAACGTCATAATCTGCGCTGTTGTTGATGAGGTATGCCAACAGATGAGGCTGAATGAAGGGCATATCGCAGGCAACCACTAGATTGCAGCGGGTTTCTGAGACTTCAAGCCCCGTATAAATCCCACCCAGAGAACCCGATCCGGGAAGAATATCCCCAAACATAGGTAATCCTAGATGCGCAAACTCACCAGGCGAATTAGTGATCAGGATGATTTTCTCTGTTATTCTGGATAAGGCGGCTACGACGTACTCTATTACGCTTTTATCGCCGATTTTCAGCAGCGCCTTATTTCGATAATCCAGTCTTTTGCTAGCGCCGCCAGCGAGGATTATTCCGGTGAACTCTTTCATATTATTTTCATCTGTCGAGTTTATTCAAAAGACTGGAGCAGTTGGTTAGACTGCGCTGGTTTGTGTCTCGGCGGGTTTGAAGGGCGCCGCGCTGTTCAATGCCGTAATACCAACTAGAGCTACAACCAACATAAAAACGGATATAACAACAGCCGATTTCTCGTTATTTGTCAAAGCGACGACGAGACCTGCCGTTGCGCTCAACGAGCTAACCGCGTATAGAATAACTACAGCTTGCCGCTGTGTTAAATCGAGACTCATCAATCTGTGATGAATATGAAGCCCGTCAGCGCGGAACGGCGACATCTGTCTACTGAGTCTGCGTGTGATAGCCCATGTTGCATCAGCAATCGGCAACCCGAAAATCAACACTGGCGCCACGGAACTCGCTGTAATAGATGGATTCTGGAAAAACACCTTTATGGAAACTGCCGCCAGGGTGAATCCCAGGAACATCGTGCCGCAATCGCCCATAAATATACTCGCTGGGTGGAAGTTATATCGAAGAAAACCGACCAAGCTGCCAACCAACACGAGACATACTATTCCCGCAAGCAACTGACCTGTAATCACAGACACTACGAACAACGCTGAAGAGATGAGCATGATCACGCCAGTTGCCAGGCCATCCATGCCGTCTATGAAGTTAATGGCATTTATGATTCCGACTATCCAGAATATCGAGAATGGGATCCCAAACTTCCATCCCAGATCAATCACGCCCACGAAGGGAATATTGAGCTTGCGTATGGTGAATCCAAATGCCGCCAATATCAATGCTGCCGCCACTTGCCCAATAAACTTCTTTCCAGCGCTCACTCCCCATAAATCATCTAGGATACCCAGAATGACGACAAGCGCTGCCCCAAGGGAAAAGCCCGCCAGTAATACCACAGATCCAGTCAAGTCATGGCGACGTAGCACGTAACCTAGCGTTATCGAAATAAAGGAAGAAATAACGATAGCAACGCCGCCGATGCGCGGCACCGCACTTTTATGAATTTTGCGCTCATCTGGATAGTCCAGGAAGCCATTTTCGGTTGCCGTTCGGCGCAATATTGGTGTGATAACCAAAGCGATTAAACAAGAACATAAGAATAAAATAGTATATATTACCATGGGAACCCCCCGCTTATAAAACAACACACCCCTCCCATGGGTATTTCGAGCGCGTTTTATCACAACAAATGGATAGCGATTCGACACAAATAGAGGGTAAACAAACTTCCCTATTCTATGCAACCACTATTCAACGTAACAATATATCATCCAGCCAGCATTGTTAGAATATCATAGCTGGCTAGTTCTTGTCAAGCGGGAAAATGAGATGCCTACTCAACCGACGTTTTCAGAGATAACCGAGAGATTTCAGCCTCTTTTTGATCTTTTCTTCATCTTCGGTTGTATATGTAACAGATTCAGAACTCGACGGAATATACTTCAGATTTTCAAGCTCTTTCAGCACCTTCTCCACGCTCTCCGCGACGGTTTCCTTGTCCGTTTCGACCACTATTTCAGGATTCAAAGGTTCCTCGTAGGGATCGGATATACCTGTGAAGTTCTTTATCTCTCCCGCCAGCGCCTTCTTATACATCCCCTTCACGTCTCGCTCTATGCAGGTTTCCACAGAGCATTTGACGTAAACCTCGACGAAGTTCTCTATTTCGCTTCTTAGATAATCCCGCACCTCGCGGTAAGGCGACACGAAAGCCCCAAGCGTTGCCACATCATTCCTGGACAGTAGTTTAGCTATAAAGCCCATACGCCTGATATGCGTGTCCCTGTCCTTCTTGCTGAACCCCAGGTCTTTGCTCAAATGCTGTCTGACCTCATCGCCGTCCAGGGATTCCACATTGAGACCTCTATCTCGAAGTTCCTTCTCAACTACTACAGCGACGGTGGTCTTTCCCGAACAGGGAAGACCGGTGAACCACAAAGTAAATCCTCGCTTCTCAAAATTCACCATTCTTGATTCTCCTCGGTCCCTCAGGACCCTATTATTTTACCTTCCATATCATCTGGCACGGGAACACCCAACAAATTCAGGATCGTCGGGGCGCAGTCCATTATATGTGTGTCTGCGATCTCGCCAGTTTTCTTGCAATCAGGCTTACGCATTATGAATATGCCGTGTTGGGCGTGATTAGCGTCGTCAGGGCCAGTATCGTTTTCAAAGGTGTGAACGCATCGCGTACCCACGCTTCCCACAGATCGCCAGTAAAGGTCTCCGAAATAGACCAGCAGATCCGGCGGGATGCCATTGCGCACAGGATATATGTCCTCCGGCTTGAAAACTCTAGTGCCGATGGGCTTGCCATTCTCATCTCCAAGAACTTCCAGTTTGAGCCGCAGTTCATCCCTGACCTTTTCATAATCATCAGGCGATATAACGCCCTTTGGCTCTCTGCCCTTCACGTTTAGAAGCACTCGCGCATAGTACCCGCCTTCTCCCCAGGCAATGGTATTATTCCAATCAACTTTCAGTTCCCTGAACGGCGTAAGTTCATCGGGATATTCTTCCAGCGTCAGGTATCCCTCTTTTATCAACCATTCATTGATACATATACCGCCATCCATCCGCTTCGCGCCGTGATCAGATACAACCATTACCGTAGTATTACTGCCGGCAGTAGATATGAGATCGCCAGCGATCTTATCCAGATACTTGTAATAATCTCTTATGGCGTTTTCGTATTTTGACGGCTGGTATTTCCGATGAGCCTTATCGAAGAATTTCCACATGCCGTGATGGATTCTATCAGGTCCCATCTCCACCATCATGAAAAAATCCCATTCTTTCGTTTCCATAAGGTGTTTCGCGACTTTATGCCGCTTTTCGGTCATGTTGTATATCTCTTCCAGTAGTTCACCCTTGTCCTCTGTCCTGAAATGCTCGACATCCAGCATATACCCGTCAGCAACGCGCTCCACCTCAGATTTTAGCTCAGGCGGATATGTGTACTGGCTCTCGGTGCTCGGCGTTAGAAAGGAAGTTATCATACAGCCGTTGACGTTTTTGGGCGGGTAGGTCTGCGGAACGCCGATAAGGATTGATTTCTTCCCCGCCGCAGAAAGAATATCCCATGCTGTCTTTTCCTTGACCAGCGTGGAATTAGCTATCATCATGCCATCATACGAATAGTCAGGTCTGTTCCTGAAACCGTAAAATCCCAATTTACCCGGATTCTTGCTGGTCATCATAGACATCCACGCCGGACACGTGATCGCTGGAATGGTGCTTTCCAGCTTGCCGTACATTCCATCTGCCATCAGCCGCTTGATATTAGGCATGTCGTCCAAAAATTCATCAAACACCAGTTCAGGCGCGGCGCAGTCCCACCCTATCACCAGAACTTTGTGGCTTTTTCGTCGCTTAAAAAATTTTCTGATCATTTTTCTGTACCCGCGTATTGTTTCATCAACACGTTGGCAACTTCGGGGCGCGTGAATTCAGGCGGCGGAGTCTCGCCTGCCGCGAGCATCTCCCTCACTTTAGTTCCGCTCAGGAAAACATGCGATTCCTTCCCATGTGGACAGGTCTTAGCGGTAGCCATGCCGCCACATTCACTGCAATAAAAGGCGTGCTCAAAACGCAATGGCGTGATGCCTATTTCCTCGGGCTGGAATTCATCAAATATCTTCTGCGCGTCATAAGTGCCGTAGTAATCGCCCACACCTGCATGATCGCGTCCAACTATGAAATGAGTACAGCCATAGTTTTTGCGGGCAATCGCATGGAGAATAGCTTCCTTCGGACCTGCATACCGCATAGCCGCAGGGAAAACCGATAATACTGTTCTGTCTTCCGGGTAATACTTATCTAACAAAACCTTATAACATTCGCTCCTGACTCCGGCGGAAATGTCATCTTGTTTTGTTGTGCCTACCAGCGGGTGTATCAGCAAGCCATCCACTATCTCAAGAGCGCACTTCTGAATATATTCGTGCGCGCGATGTATGGGGTTTCGTGTCTGAAATGCCACGACTGTGCGCCATCCCTTGTAATAGAAAAGCAATCTGGTTTCTCGCGGATCAAGTAGCATGTCAGTCAATTCACCATGATCCGGGCGGCTGATCATAGCCACTTTCCCTGCCAGCAGTACATCCCCCTTTTCGTATAACGCCGCTACGCCAGGATGCGCCGTGTCAGTGGTGCCGTAAACGATCTTCGCCTCTCTCTCTTTATCGTACTCATATTTTTCTTCGAGATAAAGAACACCCAGCGTTTTTCCATCCTTGTCGCACAAGGCTATATCTTTATCTACGACAAAACGTTTCTCATCCTCTTTAGTCGTAGCTAGAGTGATCGGAATAGTCCAGGGACATCCGCTATGTAACCTGCTGCTCTCCAATATGCTCAGATAATCCGCGCTTCCCAAAAATCCTTCCAGAGGACTGAACGCTCCTATAGATATCATTTCCAAATCCGACAATTCCCGCTCGCTAACGATCAGCTTTTCCATCGTAGGAAGCTGATCCAGGAGATAGTCTCGAGCCTTGCCTTCGTATATTCTATTTACAAGTTTTCCGCCGTGCGGATCAATGAGGTTTTTCATCTGTGTTATGCACTCCTGGTTGAGATTCAACGACTTAACCAATCAATTCGTTGCAGCGTCAATCATCCATCTTTTCTGGAGTAATTCTCATGATAATGATAATAATAATAGTAGCCATATTGTTTCGAGTAATCCACGCCATTAAGCACTACACCGAAAATGTTGACATTTAGCCTTCGCATCAGTTCCTTAGCTTGCACAGCTACCGCTTGTTTGGTTTGTCCCGCTTGCAGAACAAGCAAAGTCAAATCCGCTCCGGTAGCGAGAACAGAGGCATCCGCCATGGTCATTATCGGCGGAGAATCAAACAGCACTACGTCAAACTGCTTTTCTGCCTCTCTAATAAGCCGCCTCATCTTTTCAGACCCCAGTATTCCTGTTGGATTTGGCGGAGTGTTTCCACTAGGGAGTACGTACAGATTGTCTGCGTATGTGTTTTGCACGTATTCCTCTATATTGCCCGAATCGTTGGTTACAAGTTCAGAGAGACCAGGGGACTGCTGACAACCAAACAGGCGATGCGCCGTCGGACG
>Ga0255402_1140_pt1 | contig 9968 bp, 5 predicted proteins | sample ANMaggSeSYBR01D4_FD_182125 | JGI IMG/M metagenome (GOLD analysis project Ga0255402, IMG submission 182125) | Sediment cell enrichment communities from methane seep in Santa Monica Basin, California, United Staets - ANME aggregate JGI... | ecosystem: Environmental > Aquatic > Marine > Cold seeps >...
ATGTCATCTCAGCTATAGGCGGATAAAAGCGAATATGGACGGACGGGGCAGTTTGCCTTTAATGGGCTGTTCTGCTTGTTATACCGAGTTTCGCGAGGAACTTGCGCCGCTCCTTCGTCGCATACATGGGAGCATAACTCATAACGGTAAAACATACAGGGCAAACAGCGCGGAACGCGAAACAAAGAGCGGAGAGCAAACAGCAAAGGGCGCGAAACCTTATAACCTGCGTTTTATGGTTCGCGGCTCGCGGGCGGAAGCGGAATGGATGCAGGGGGATGGTCCCGACTGTGACGTGGTAATCAGTACCCGCGTCCGTCTGGCGCGGAATATCTCAGGGCATCTGTTTTGCAATCTGGCGGAGGCATCTGAACTCAATCAGATCGCCACAGCGGTGGAAGACGCCATATCCAATCTGGGAAAGCGTGGAAACCCGTACCTGCGGGATGTTTCTACCATCGAACTGAAGCGTCTGGATGATATTGATCGCGAGTTTCTGATAGAGCGGCATCTCATCAGCAGAGACCTGGCTGAAAAAAATGGGACGGGAAAGGCTATCGTAGGCGAGAAAGAGGTCGTGAGCATTATGCTGAATGAGGAAGACCATATTCGCTTGCAGGTTATAAATTCCGGGTTGCGGATCAGGCAATCATGGGAGATGGTTAATGCCATAGATGACGCGCTGGGACAAGAACTCGACTACGCGTTCTCCCCTTGCTGGGGCTATCTTACGGCATGTCCCACAAATGTTGGGACGGGACTTCGCGTTTCTGTAATGTTCCATATTCCGGCTCTGGCGGCGACCAAGCAGGGCGGGAAAATACTTTCGTCCATCTCCGAGATGGGATATGCAATCAGGGGAATGTACGGGGAAGGCTCCCGGGCAATGGGCGCATTTTACCAAATATCAAACGAGGCTACTCTTGGTATGACGGCAGAAGAGATTCTGGAGCATATTCATCTTGTCGCCCGGCAGGTAATCGAGCGCGAACGCGAGGAACAGCGACTGCTGATGAAAGCAAACGGCATAAAATTGGAGGATAGGGTGTTTAGATCATACGGAACGCTGATGAACAGCAGAACCATATCCTCTAAGGAAGCCCAGTCCCTTCTATCATGGGTTAGCCTGGGGATTAGTATTGGATTACTATCGGAGGCAAACAGAGCCAATATCGCTCGACTTCTGATACTCACGCGCCCTGCCCATTTGCAGAAGTACGCAGGCAGAAAGCTTGGCGCGGCAGATAGGGATGTCAGCAGAGCGACGGTGATAAGAGCCGTGCTGGCATAATGTAGTTTTTCCAACGAGAGATCATCAGATGATACCACACCATCTAGCGGGAGAAAGAAATGTTTCCTGGAAGATTTGAGGGAGGATTTACTGATAGGGCGCGTACAATACTTCACTACGCAAGGCAAGAAGCTATAAAACTTCACCATGAGCAGGTAGATACCGGACATATACTTTTGGGGCTGGTGCATGAAGGGACGGGCGTAGCGGCGGTGGCTCTGCAGGATCTAAACGTTGACCTCGAAAGGCTGGAGATGGAAATTCGGAAGACGATGCGGAAGCCTCATATTTTGTCTGACGTGGTTAGACGTCAGCCGGCTCCGACCCGCGCATCCACAGAAGTGCTCAAATATGCACAAGATGAAGCACGACGGGTAGATTCTGAAAGTGTGGGCACTGAACACATACTTTTAGGGTTGCTTCGCGAGAAAAACGGAGTAGCTGCCAGAGTGCTGAACAGTTTAGATGTAACACTGGAGAAGGTACGCAAAGTCCTCAATTCTGTTGGTTTAGCTTCTACACCCAAAAAAGCGCCGCGTGCTGTAGATCAATACAGTCGGGATTTGACTCAACTCGCCAGAGAGAACAAGCTGGATCCCATTATTGGTCGTGCCGATGAGATGGAACGCATTCTGCAAATTCTCATCAGGCGTAAAAAAAACAACCCTGTGTTGATTGGCGAACCCGGCGTGGGCAAAACCGCTATAGCTGAGGGGCTGGCGCAAAGAATAATATCCGAAGATATTCCAGAGCCGCTGCTTAATAAACGACTGGTTACTCTCGATCTGGCGGGACTGGTCGCAGGTACGAAATACAGAGGGCAGTTTGAAGAGCGGCTGAAGAATATCATGAACGAGATAAGGCAGTCCAAAGACATAATACTGTTCATTGATGAAATTCATACTCTCGTTGGTACTGGGGCGGCGGAGGGCGCCATTGACGCCGCCAATATGTTAAAGCCCGCGCTGTCCAGAGGAGAAATTCAGTGTATCGGCGCGACGACCCTTGACGAATATCGAAAATACATAGAAAAAGACGGCGCGCTGGAACGGCGATTCCAGATCGTAAATGTCCAGCAACCATCCGTAGAGGAAACCATTGAGATACTCAAAGGGTTGAAGACGAAGTACGAGGAGCATCATAATGCCATCTATACTCCGGAGGCGCTTGTGGAAGCGGCAAAACTATCTGACCGTTACATTTCAGACCGCTATCTTCCAGACAAAGCCATAGACGTCATTGATGAAGCTGGCTCACGCGTTCGGATGCGGCAGGCGAAACGGATGTCTGTGGCACAATGGGAAACTGAAGCCGAGGACGGCTATGTTTTTGGAAGCGATGCCGAGTCGCCGCCATTGCCAGATGCTAGCGAAACCGTCAACAAAGCTGAGGCAGATCAGGAGCGGGAACAATATATAGTTACCGAAGAAGATATGGCAGAGGTCGTCTCAAAATGGACTGGCGTGCCTATATCCAAATTGGAGGAAACGGAATCAACGAAGCTGTTGCGTATGGGAGAGGCTCTTGAATGTAGCGTAATCGGGCAGGATAAAGCCATAGAGGCTCTGGTGAGATCTGTCAGACGCTCCAGGGCAGGATTGAGAGAACCTACCAGACCAATCGGCTCATTTATATTCATAGGTCCCACCGGCGTAGGCAAGAGTTACCTTGCTCACGTCCTGGCTGAGTACCTGTTTGGCGAAAAAGACGCCATAGTGCGCATTGATATGTCGGAGTTTATGGAGAAATTCTCTGTCTCAAGATTGGTGGGCGCGCCGCCGGGATACGTGGGATACCAGGAGGGCGGCGAACTTACAGAAAAGGTGCGGCGGCGACCGTATTCCGTTATCCTGCTGGACGAGATCGAGAAGGCGCATCCCGACGTTTTCAACATCCTCCTTCAGGTTCTTGATAATGGACATCTCACCGATAATCTGGGACACACCGTTGACTTCCGAAATACAATACTAATAATGACCTCCAACGCCGGCGGCAGGGATATATCAAAAGGCGCACCGCTGGGGTTTGGAAGTATGAATGATGACAATTCCTATGAAGACATGCGAGGCAAAATAATGTCCGAGCTAAAGCGGGTCTTCAATCCGGAATTTCTCAACCGAATTGACGAAATCATAGTCTTTAAATCATTGAGTAAGGAAAGTATTGCAGGAATAACCGAACTGATGTTGGATGAGGTAGCAGAACGACTGAAAGATAACAACGTGGAACTGGTTTTTGAGCCAGATGCTGTGGAATTTATCGTTGAGAAGGGATTTGAGCCGCATTTCGGCGCCAGACATCTGAGGCGTGAAATCCAGAGGTATATAGAGGATCCTATGGCTGAAAAAATGCTGGATGGGAGCGCCGTAGGAAACAGGATCCACGTTACGTGCGACGGCGAAAAACTCAGCTTTGACGCAGTAGAACTCGCCCGCGTATGATTACTGACTACCTGTTGTTGCTGGGGGTGTGAAAGCAATGCGTAAAGAACGACGATCTAAAACCGGAAGCAGAATATGCCTTATATTTTGTGCTTCCCTTATGTTTTTGCTGACCTTGTTTCCTTTTGCTGTAGCGGAAGAAGAAGGCGGCGATACAGGAAAGACGAACGATGCTGGCTCTGTCATTGAAACGAAAGAGTCTCCAGAAAAAGAAAGCGGAAATTCGTTTGTCATAAATTCCATTGAAGTTCAGGGCAGCAAGACAATGCCGTCTGAGACCATTTTGGGGATACTTCAGACCAGAATTGGGGATGAGGTGTCGCCTGATACGCTGAAGCTGATAAGAGAAGATGTGAAAGAGTTGTATAAACTGGGGCAGTTCTCCAACATACGGGTTGAATCCTCTGGCTCTGAAGAAGGCATACGGCTTACATTTATCATGGAGGAATGGGATAAAGTCAATGAGATAGTCCTGGTTGGAAACGAAGAGATCAGCAACGGTAAGATCAAAAACGCTCTGACCGTAGCTCCCGGACGCAGCTTGAGCGGCAAACTGCTTCATGACAACAAGAATAAGATCACATCCCTGTATAAGAAAAAGGGATATTATCTGGCGCAGGTGGAGTCCAACGCTGTGAGCGATCTACAGGGCAGTGTGAAGCTGTCTTTTGACATCAACGAAGGCAGAAAACTCGAAGTTGTCGAGATAGACATAATCGGCAACCGGCGGGTCTCCGACCGCGAGATCAAAAAGCAAATGAAGATCAAGAAGGGCAAGAGGTTTGATGACGCCTATTTTGAGGGAGACCTGAGAAATATAAACAGCTACTATCACCTGAACGGCTTTCTCAATGCGAAGATCGTCAGTTCCGGCAAAGAACTTAATGGAGATCAGAGCGGACTTATCGTCCGGGTAGAGTTGATGGAGGGACCGCAGTATAGAATTGGGCAGGTTTCAGCGCAGATTCTCTCTTACGAAGGCAGTGAACCGCTCTTTACTGAAGAGGAAGCGCTGAAAGAGTTCGTCCTGAAAGAGGGCGACATCTTCAACGAAGCCACGTTTGCAGAAAGCCTCTGGAAGATAGACAAGATATACAAAGACAAGGGGCGCGTCTTCGTTCAGATAAACCCTGACAGGGACTACGATCCCGAAGCGGAAATCGTAAACGTAAAACTAGCGATCTCTGAGGGCGGGTTAGCATATATAGATAAAGCCGTTATCAACTGGGTTTCGGAAACGAGCGATGAACCGCATAAGACCAAAGAATACGTTGTCAGAAGAGAATTAGATCGGTTTGACATAAAAGCGGGCGAGTTATTGTCGTATCAGAATATCTCGGACGCCCGGCGGAGAATACTTACTCTGGGACCCTTCATAAGAGGGGCGCATCCACAGCCGCTGTTATCGCCTGACGCAGATTCCGAAGACGACGGACAGCGTGTAATAGTGAACTTTGACATCGAGGAGTCGCGCCAGTCAGGGATGTTCAGCATAGCTGGCGGATACGGCTCTGAAGGCGGAGTGTTTGGCGCGCTGGACATCTGGGATGATAATATCCTGGGTAGAGCGTGGCGGCTGCATGTAAGAGGTGAGATAGGAACGAGGGAACGCCGCACCGGACAGATAACTTTCAACACTCCCTGGGTGTTTGGCACCCCCACCTCTCTGGGATTTAGCTTGTACAGCCGGCGCAGAAGTTCAACCGGAGGATATTATCCCGATGAGGACGAGCAAGCCCTCTACAAGGACGAGAGCGTCGGCGGCTCTGCCACTATCGGTCGTCCCCTGACGCGGCAGATTAACCTCTCCATAGGGCTGAGAAACGAGAACGTGTCTTACAAAGAGTTGATGGGCGACGTTTGGGAAGAGATGTATAGAGGAAAGACTCGAAGCGTCAAGTTTATCGTGGATCGCGACACGCGGCAGTTTCTCACCAGCATGTTTGATCCCAACAGAGGTTCTCACAACACGTTTTCCGTTGAATATTCGGGCTTGGGCGGCGATGAATTCCAGAAATACATGCTTGAGTCGAGCGTATTTATCCCCACGTGGTGGAAGCTTGTGCTGGTGTTCCACGGGCGGGCGGGATATCTCAGCGGCGAGTATCCGAAAATTTACAACCTGCGATATGAGCGGTTCTTTCTTGGCGGCATAGATTCAATTCGTGGGTATAACCGTTTCTCCATAACCCCGCCGGGCTATGAGATCATGGGCGGCAACCAGATGGCTATGCTCAATGTAGAGTATCGCTTTCCAATAACCGATATGCTGAGAGGGCTGGTGTTTTTCGACGTTGGGCAAACGTGGGATGATAGCAAATATCCCTGGGAAAATTTCAAGCCCAGAAAATCTGTTGGCATAGGTCTCCGTGTTGACCTGTTGGGCGCGCTGGCTCGTCTTGAGTACGGAATACCGCTGGACGGCGCAGGAGAAAACGACGTTGATGTGAAGAACGGGCAGTTCCAGTTCGACATAGGACCCGCTTTTTGAGCATTTCTGATCACCGATCACTGATCACTGATTACTGGAGGATTTGATAGATGAAAGTAAAAATTTACGCAATAATATTGGCGCTCACAGTTGTTTTTATCAGCATTCCTGTCTTCGCTCAGAGTTCTCTGAAAATTGCTGTTGTGGATACAGACAAGGCTTTCAAGGAATCTATATGGGGAAAGAAGGCTATGGAGGCGTTGGAAGGCGAACTTGCGAAATGGCAGGACAGAGGCGAGCAGTTGGATAAAGAAATAATCGCCCTCGAAGAGCAGTTAGCCACTCAGCGCGAATTTCTGAATGACGAAGAGAAGGAACAAAAACTAAGGGACGAAATTAACACCAAGAAACTTCAGGGGCAGACTCTTGTTCAGCAGGGCAATGCAATTCTCGGAGAAAAACGCCAGCAGCTTCTGGATCCCATCTCGGAAGAGATAAAGAATCTCATAAAGAAGCTGGCAACGAACGAAAAGTATGATCTCATCCTTGAAAAACAACTCTTTGTTCTGTATTTGAATCCTGAACTTGATATTACCAGTAGGATCATCGTGATGCTCGACACGGTTTATCAGGAAAAGGCGGCTGAAAGCGCGAAAGCGACTGAAAAACCTTCGTCGGAACAAACCGAGAAAAAGAGCGCCGAATAAGTCGCTGATAGTTAGCACGGGGATAGAGATAAATGGTTAAGACACTAAGAGAACTCAGCGAACTTGTGGGCGGCAGATTGCTGGGAGATAAAGGCATAAAGATACATGGCGTTGCTGGGATCATGGAGGCGCGGAAGGGAGAAATTACCTTCGTGGCGAATTCAAGGTACGTTTCCCAGATAGAACGGACGCAGGCTTCAGCCATAATCATCTGGGAGGATTATCAGTTCAATGGAAAACCCATGATCCAGGTCGAAAACCCGTATTGGGCATGGGCGAAGGTTGTGGAGGCTTTTTCCACCAAGCGGGTGAAAACCGGGGAAGGCGTACATCCAACGGCTATCATTGGTGAGGATGTTGAGATCGGTGAGGGCGCGTGGATACAGGCATACGCGTTTATCGGGGACAGCGTCAAGATAGGGGAAGGAACTGTGATTTCGCCCTTCGTGTACATCGGTGATGATACTCAGATTGGCGATCAGACGTTTATCTATCCCACAGTTTCAATACGGGAAGAAGTCAGGATCGGCGATAGAGTCATAATTCACAGCGGAACGGTTATAGGAAGTGACGGCTTTGGATTTGCTCAGGTCAGCGATAGGCAACACAAAGTCCCGCAGATCGGCACTGTCATTATCGAGGACGATGTGGAGATCGGCGCTGGCGTAACCATTGATCGGGGTTTGCGCGAAACGGTGGTAGGGCGCGGCACCAAGATTGATAATCTCGTTCAGATAGCCCACAACGTTGTGATCGGTGAAGATTGTGTGATCGTCGCCCAGGTGGGGATCGCAGGCAGTACGGAGCTAAAAGACCGCGTCATTATGGGTGGGCAATCTGGCGTCATTGGCCATGTCATAATCGGGGCTGGCACGCATATTGCCGCGAGAGCGGGCGTCTGTAAAGACCTGCCGCCGGGACAATGTATCTGGTCAGGATTTCCCGCTATACCGCATGGGAAAGAACTACGGATACAGGCGAGTATGCGTAGATTGCCTGAACTAATCAGCCATGTGCGTGAAATGGAGGAGAGAATCAAGGCGCTGGAAAAAGAACTGAAAGAATACAGGGATGTCTAAAGTGGTTTGATCGCTAAATCAGCGTTGGTATGTGGTGGCAATAAAAATCCCCCCTAACCCCCCTTTACAAAAGGGGGGAACTAAGTCACTTACTGAGTTAGAAAGCGGCGATTACTCAGCAGTCTAAGGGCGGATGATTTAATTCCCCCCTTTTGTAAAGGGGGGTTAGGGGGGATTTAGACATTTCCAACGACATGGACTGTGATTTACCAATTTTGGCGTATCATAAGGTTGATCCCCGAAGGGAACTGGGTATAACCGCGATTTCCCCTGGAAGATTTGAGAAGCAGATCCGATTTCTGGAGCGCGCCGGGTATGCAAGTATATCACCGCAGTCCTTGAGCGTCCATGCCATCCATACAACGCCAGTGGCGAAACCTGTGTTGATCACCTTTGACGACGGATACGAGGGAATTTGCCATTATGCGTATCCGATCTTGCAAAAATACGCATCTACTGCTATCATATTTGTGACGACGGGTTACATCGGCAAATATAACGATTGGGATTCAAGTCCGGGACCCAGGTTCAGGCATTTGAATTGGGCGCACATCAAAAAGATGGCTGACGGTGGAATCTGGTTTGGTTCGCACGGGGTCAACCACACTTTTCTGACAAGACAAAGCGACAGCGCCGCCAGATACGAAATCGAGGCTTCAAAAAAAGAGCTAGAGGATAGTCTGGGGCTTCCGATCCGTTTTTTCAGCTATCCCTATGGCGATTGCGACGACAGAATTATGGGCTTTGTGCAGGAAGCGGGATATGAAGCCGCCTTCTCACTGCGACCGGAATTTCTGAAAGCCGGATGCGCCGATGCTTATGCGTTACCAAGAGTTGCTATATATCTTCTGGATAACATGCGGGCGTTCAGAGCCAAGATCGGCTGTAACCGCAATGGTTCGCTTCCTTACGCGCAAAAACTCAAGAACCGCCTGATCAACAGGTGCGCATACGCGAGCATACTAGTTGATAACAGGAAATCCAGAAAAACCGATCAGTGATCACTGATCACTGTTTACTATCCACAATGCATCAATCAAATCTGGAACTTGTGAAGGATGTGGAGGGAAGTGGCAGCGCGGAAGCAATACATCGCGCTGCTGTGTCTCCATTTTCTGCCCGCCCCGTTCGTTTGCTGCGTTTATTCGACTACATAGCTGTTCTGAGACCGCTTTTGCTCATACCTGTCTGGACTATGTTGCTTCTGGGTTACTATAAAGGGCTTGGCGAAAATACTTCGGCAATCGGGTCTCTGCCATTGATAGGGAATATGCCCGTCATCTGGCGTCCTGATAGCAGAATACTTATGACGCTTTTTCTGTATTCACTGCTCATGGGTGCTGTGTATATACTGAATCAGTTCAGCGACAGCCGCACAGACGAGATAAACGGCAAATTGTATCTGGTCGCCCAGGGGCATGTGAAGAAGAGCATCCTGAAAATCCAGATAGGGGTTTTGTTCTTTGTGGCTGTTATCACGGCGTTTTTTCGATTTTCTCAGGTGTACGTATATCTGATACTGCTTTCTATTGTTTTTGGCGTGGCGTATTCTGTTTCTCCGATCAGGCTGAAAGGCAGGCCAATTTTGGATTTGCTTACCAATGCCTGTGGCTTTGGCATGTTGGCTTTCGCTGTGGGATGGACATCCAATTTCGATTTTTCGACGGCTTTGATTCTCAAGTGCCTGCCTTATGTTATCTGTATTTCCGCAGTGTTCATCAACACCACCATACCAGATATGAAGGGCGATATTCAGAACGGCGATACAACGACAGGGGTTTTTCTGGGAGTGCGTAATTCTTGTATAACAAGCACGATTTTCGTGGGCGCGGCTTTGTTGATGAGCGCGTTTCTGGGAGACTTCATTTGCCTGACGGCATCTGCGGTATCCCTGCCGTTTTTTGTTTATATGACAGTTTCAAACTGGGATGAGCGATCTCCGAAGTTTTCAGCCATCACTTTAGCCACAAAGGTCAGTTTAATGGTCTTGTCGCTTTTGGTTGCTGTATTCATCCCATT
>Ga0255402_1141_pt1 | contig 9944 bp, 14 predicted proteins | sample ANMaggSeSYBR01D4_FD_182125 | JGI IMG/M metagenome (GOLD analysis project Ga0255402, IMG submission 182125) | Sediment cell enrichment communities from methane seep in Santa Monica Basin, California, United Staets - ANME aggregate JGI... | ecosystem: Environmental > Aquatic > Marine > Cold seeps >...
ATGCTCATTGCCCGTCCAGAAATAGATTATCAAGATTTGTCAGCGCAAATTGCCAGTAATCTCTCTATTCTGGACCAACTCAGTCCCGAAGATCGTGAGAGATACCAACTTGTCGCCAGATGGTTTCGCAAGGGGCATGAGATGGAGAGTCCAATAGACAGATTTATCTCTTGGTATACAGCTCTAGAAGTGTATCCATCGATGAATACTACAAATATTCCTAAAGCAGTCTGCGAGCTGCTTAAGAATAAAGTATACCCTAAGCTGGAGGAGTCTGAAATCAAAACCCGGCTTAGTTTGAATGACATCCGCGGTAGACGGTGTAGCATTATCCATGGAGGTAAGGCATTCCTACGCGCTAAGGAAGAACAGAATTTCTTGGATTTACTTGAGAAGCTCCGTGCTATAAGCGCCACATGTCTGCGTATATTAGCTGGTTTGTCACCTGGACAAGACCTTGACAAGTATATGTTTTGATTGTTTCATATAACAATGGCGCTGTAGAGTGAAGCAAGCAGAAATGTATAAAGAAAGCTCGGAACGTTGGACTACAAGGCAGTAATCAAAATATATGCGGTTGGTTTCAAAAAATTGATTTCCGATTCCCAAAATACCACACACCACCTCCCATTCCTCCTCTGACGGCGGATTTCTGACCGTTCTATACCGTGACAGAGTTTTCCTGTGCTAAAGTGCTTCCTGAGAACGGCAGCGTGACTCCCAGACTACAGAAAATGGCAGAGCAGCACCAATTCTGAGACAATTGGATTGGAGGATAGAAAGATTAATAAGTCCTCAATACACCTGCAACGGGATGCGAAAGAAAAACGCGTTCGATCAGGAAGCCATTCAGTCTTTAGTCAACTTAGGTTACAGGGTATACACTGAAAAGGACATGGTAGGAAGTAAGAGCCGACCGGACCTCTTAGCGATCAAGAATGGCGAAGTCCTGATAATAGAAACAAAAAGTGAAGAGGAAGCAGGTTCTGATAACTGCCTATACACATATGACTCTGATAACATTGGTGATTGGAGGAAGTACTGTAAGGAAAAATATCCACGAGACATTGCCGTTTGGATGGTACATATTGGTGGCCAGATAAAGAGCCAAATCAAAAGATTCGGAAATAAAAAAGGTTACTGGCGAATCAAAGAGTTTGAAATACAGGACCATCAGACTATTCCGTGTCTGGTATGTCCTACTCTCTACCAGGAGCAAGTCAAAGAATCTCTACATCGTTTGCACATTACAGATTTTCAACTGCTGGAACTCTCCACCACACAGTTATTGGTAAAACTGGACAAGAAGCAGCTCCTTGATGTCGTGCAGCACTAGATTGCTATGAATTCCTTTCCGCAATGCCCTAACTCGACACAGACTCGCGCTGGCTGAAATGATTCCATATAACCTCCCACTCCTGCTCACCGGGCGGGTCCCTGACTTTTATCTGGCCTTTCTGCAATCTGACCAAATTGGCTTTCAGCCTTGGGAGGTCATACTTGCTGCTGTTGTATATCCGCTTGATCAGCGCCTTGGAAGTATCTCCCAGCGGAATCTTACCGATAAGCTCTCTTTTGCGGTGATTGTATGCGTCCCAGAACACGGATTTCTGGGTGTTGCTCATTGAGGTATAGGCTTTCTGGTAACGCGCGGGATCAGGCACTTTCACAGCTTCATAGCAGGCTTTACCGAGTTTTCTGAGCTGATATAAATTGTTGCATCTCTCTGGTGTGGTGATGAGCCGCCGGACAAGACTGGGCTGCTTGAGGTGCCATGGTTTTTCCATCTCACCGATATACATGGTATCAACTTTGTGGAAGCCGTAAGTTGCCGGAACACCCTCGTCCTTGTTGGAAGAGTGTAGGGCATCATCCTTTCCCACGTCACAGGCTTCCATTTCGGTCGCCATGGTTTCCAGCCATGAGAGTGTGTAGGAAACTCCTTCTTTCCGGATCATCTTATCTGTTTCGCTGATGACCGCCGGATAAGTAAACCCGGCCTTGAGCATATAGGATTTATACAATCCGGCCTGCTCGTGGTTCAGGATTCTGTGCCGCATCAGGATATTATCTATTCTTAGTCTTGCCGGGACTCCGTCAGGTGACAAGTTCTCATGCCTTTCCAGGATAGCATTGCCCCGGACCTCAAAATCCGCTGACTCAAAGTAGAGCCGCTGACCGTGGGATAGGGAACTGCCTTTTGTAATAACTGCGTCAACTATATCTTCATACTCTTCAGTCACATAGAAAATCTTACCAAGGTAGGTTAAGTTGTCCATTTCAATCACATCTCATAGCTTTCCTGATATCTGCAAATATCTTTCATCAAGGGTTTCAATCTGTTCGTCAGTACCAAAAGCACGCGTGAACTTCTGATATGCTGATCCCTTTATCCTGTGATACTCCGAAGGGCTTTTGCCCAGCTCCCTCATAGTGTTCCTTTCACTGAAGTCGCCGTTTCGGTTCAGCCTACAGGCATCCACGAATTCTGCCTCATCCTTTTCCAGCAGTCCATAGAACTTCTCAGCGCAGATTTTATCCAGTGCCAGCATCTCCGGCGGGTAGCTGTAGTCAGGGAACTCCAGCCCGAACTCAGAAACAAGCTTATCAATGTGGATTGGCTGCATGTCCTTTTTGTAGGTCTTTACTGTGCCATCGAGCAGCGTCTTTGTGACCGGGTGCTTGGAGCCGTTGTCCACGGACTTCCCTCTGTTGCTGTAGTTGTTCATTGCGAACCTGGCTGCCTGGAGAAGATATGAGTCAGTAGCGAACGGGTCTCTCAGCAGGCCGTCCCGTATGCCCAGGATGCCCTCCTGGTAGAAATCATCATCTCCCCTGGCAATGCGCTTAACCATGCCTGATAAGTTCTCAGTCTTCTCATTCCACAGCTTGTTTATGTCTATCATCGTGACTTGCGCTTCTTCGCTCCATTATACGTCCTTTTGCCCTTCAGCTTGTTATACCAGCCTTTCGCTACCTTGTAGCCAGCGTATAGAATTCCTATTGCGGCCACACCCGCTCCCATATATGGCAGGGCCGCTCCCACATAGGTTGAGGCATATGAAAGTGCAGAGGTCACATAGCCAACTGCTGAGCTTACACCTGCGCCTATTGTCCCAAGGACTGATGCATAGGGTAAGCTTGCCGCCATTCCGTAACTCAGTGTTTCGATAGTCTTGGGCAGGAAGTAGCCAACTGCCGGTATTGTCATCAGAAGTTTTCCGATCAGAGAATCCAGCTGGTACACTCCGCTTGCAGTAAATCCAAGACCGCCGCTGTAAAACCAGGACAATGGATTCATGGCAACCCGGGGATTTAGCGCTCCACAGGCTCCCAGCACTATTGGCGCTGCCGCTCCCACCAGTCCCCCAAGCACCATTCTGCCTGTTTCCTGTATGGGCCCTTCCTTTCCCAGAACACTATTGGCTGAACTGGAGACGTTATCTACCAGATCATCAAGAGCCACTGATACCACCCATCAGCTTATTAACAGTTGTCTTGATGTACGAATATCTCCTGTCGCGCTGGTACTTACCGAAAGGGTTGAGCATGAGGATTTTTGCGAGAGCATCAGCTTTTATCCCTGCCTTAACCAATTCGCTGCCAAGGATCCAGTCATGCATAGACGTGTCCTCGTTCGGTGTCAGCCAAAGCTTCTGTATAGCGGGATTGGTCTTGAGGAGCGCAAAGAAGTCCTGGGGAAGGCTGCCTGGCTTGATTTGTAATGTTTTTGTGGGCTGCAATGTGAGGGAAAGGATAGCATCCCTGACTGCATTATCGCTTTTAGAAGACGTCACAAACCGCGACCGGCGATGAATTCTGCCCTTGACTGACATGGTCCCGATGACTTTCTTGACCCGTGAAAGGTCATAGCAGCCGTCTATGCGCAGCCCGTACTTCTCCGGCCGGTATACCTTGGCGATGTTAGTCTGCCAGAGCCTGCACTTCTGCTTTATCTCATCCCTGTTCCGGACAGTGATCGGCGTCCTGAAGGGAACCCAGAAATAGGAGCCGTTTCCTGAGGAATCCACCCAGCCGCCCAGTTCCTGATGCAGCTTCAGCGCAAACCATATCGCCCTTTTGTGCTGCTGGTCTGAAGATGATGTGCCCTTTGGCCTTACAGGGTCAATGTCCAGGCTGATTGCTGTTATGAACTCAATGTCAGAGTCTTTTGCGCGCTGCCTGTGCTTGGTGTCCAGTGTGTCCTCGCACAGCTTCGGCAGCCAGCGTGGCCTCGGATTCCTTCCTGCAAATATATTGTACCGGCCATCATATTTAGCGGAGGCCTTTACAAACTCAGCCTCGCTGCTGAAAAAGCCTGTGGCAATGACGCCTTTGCCCGGGTCAATAACTGCAAGCTCAGTCAGCCCGTAGCCTTTATGCCCCAGCCTCTGGTAAAACCGTTTCACATCGCTCATTTTGCATACCTGAAAAACTCCTCTGATTGTTTCCTGATAATATAGTCCAGTTTCTGGCTGATGTCTTCCAGGGAGTCAGCCATTCTGATAACTGCCTTTTTCACTCTCACGTCGAGTGTGTCCATACTATCACCTCTTTGTCAGTGCGTATATCTGAAGGAAAAGCTCCGCAATCCTGGTCCCGGACTCGGTCAGGGCAATGTACTTGATCTTGCCTGTCTCACAGCGTTGCACAAAGTCGCGGCTTTCAAGGTGGACTATAAGCTGCCTGAGATGGCGGATTGTTATCCCAGTCTTCCTGTAGAGTCTGCCGCAGTATCTATGCTCTTTTGGCAGGTTGTACAAACTAACCAGCACATCTGTCCACTTTGGTAAGTATATTGTTTCAGCGATTTTTCCAGCCTTCGGACTAGTTTATGTGTTCCAGGTAAGGCAGAATTACGTATGCTCTTTGGTGAGATACATAGTCTCCTGGTGCTCTACGGCTCTTCTCAGGATGATGAGCCACTCCGGCATCCTATCAAGAATCTCCTTGTTCATTTCCCACCCATAGCCTCATGGCTTCTTCCAGGGATTCCTGAATACTGCCTCTTCTCATACCTTTGCGCTGCCCTACTGTGTCGACAAATACGTCCCATAGCCGGGCATCGACAAGTGTTGTAGGGTAACGTTTTTCCTTCATAATAGAGTATTCACTCTATAATAGTATATAAAGGTTGCGGAACTGTAGGGATACAATGCCAATATACGGAGCATTTCCGGTAGTTTTATATAGTAAATAGTATATTTACTCTATATGAAAACAGAGAAAAAGGACGTCAAATTCAGGGTTAAGGCAGATTTGGCTCTATTTCAGGCTATACAGAAGGATGGAAGGCTCTCAGAGGCCAAGATTGGCAAAATGGCCGGTATTCCGCCCACAACTGTCCACTATGCAATGAAACGGATTAAGCGCAGGAATTTCTTTGAGATAAAGGGTGTTCCGCGGCTTGAGAAATTCCAGGAGATTCCGACTGCCATTATAGGGTTCACGAACCTTGATCCTGCGAGGATAGAGAAGCTGAAAGAGGAGCTTGCTGACAGGCATGAGGTAGTCCAGTTCTTCCACAGTGATAAGGATGTGCTGCTGTTTGTCATGGATACCGGGATGGCAACGCTTGCTGAGAAGCTGTACGGCATAATGCAGAGCCTGGGTGATAAGCCCAGCATCTACATGGTTGCGCCCAAGATTGCCAGGTATAATACTGGTATCCCAAACCAGATACTTGAGGGAGTTTATTCTGCGCTTTCTGGGAGGTAGAATTATGTTGAGCCTTTGAGCAGCTCATCCTTCAGCCCCAGATCAATGATTTTCTTTGCAAGCAGCTTCTGGACATCTGAGTCTTTCATCAGTTTTACCATGAGGTCATCGCTTTTCCTGCGCTCTTCATCGAGATCAATCGCTGTGTTGACATCAAGAATGCATCCGCATTTATAGCAGAATTGAGAATCCACACCATTAATAATTTGGCAACGGGGGCACTGTTTGGGCTTGAGTATTGGTTTCTTATTCTCCTCGGTTTTGATATCATATATTTCCAGGATGGAATTGTTCACATCGCTTGACATGAGATGGGAGTATTCGGAAAGCATCTTACTATCAGGCACCCAGCCGAAATATACCTTGGCCTTTGCCTCGTTGATCTTGTCATTCAACAGCAGATGGGTGACACGCGTATGCCGGAAGAGATGATGGTACATCCGTTTTTTCACGCCTGCCCTTTTTTGCAGCCGCATGACAAGTGTTTTGAAGGTATCATAGCTCATGTGCTTGCCCCTGTTGCTGTTGCCAATGATAATCCACAGGGGTGCTTCAGGATTGTCTTTCAGTGGGTGCATATTCAACCAGCCCGTTAGATAGGAATCCGATAATACAATACGGGGTGTTCGATGGCCGGTTTTGCCGCTCAGGTCAACAATATATCCATAGTTGTCTTTTGTGACATCCTTTATCCTGAGGCCACCTATCTCACCAATCCTGGCACCAAGCTCGTAAAGCATTGATATGAAGGCTTTGTCCCTTGGATGCTGTGCTGCCTCCAATATTCTTCTCACTTCATCTTCGGTCAGCAGATCCGATGCATTTACCCTTGGCTTGTCTTTCTTTTTGACATTAGTGTTAATCCAGCTAACGATAGGCGGATATTCTCCGATCTTCGTGTAGTCATCCCCTTGATTTAACCATTTGAAGAATTTCTTGATGATGGACTTGTAGCTCTGCTTGGTCCAAACCGAGTAAGTTTTTATGTTCTCGATTTTCATAACCATGTCCTCGACAGCCCTCTTATCCATTCTGTCAAAATCATCAGATGCGTATTTCCTTGCTATGATTCCCAGTGCTTGCATGATTCTTATCAATCGTGGCTTTGACAGGCTTTCCTTTAGAAAACATGCTCTCTCAAAGTCAAGAATTAGCTGCCGACTCCGTTCCGGCATGTCTACCCTTTTTAGATAGTTCTTTGTATACTCATAGTTCTTGTCGTAATTGTGGATGTCGATTTTAGAATTTCTAAGCGCCATACTGATAGTCCAGGGCCTAACCCCTATAAATATGTTGCGGATTTGGACTATCAGTTCTACGCCAGGCCCAGACCTTGGCCTATAAATCCACCGCCAGAGCCGGAAATCTTCCGGATTTGCACTCTTTGAGTGGTGATTTTTCTTGCTATCTTTATAAAGCCTTTATAAGGAGTTCAACTCCTTCCCTTTTCATTTTGGAAAGTAGTGACAGTAAACGTGATACGGCTTATAAACTACCCACTGGGACGTCAGAAATGCTGTCCGGTTTGTAGGGATTTGGTAGGATAATGCCCTTTGTCGTCGGGAATCCTCCATCAATTAACCGTGAATTCTCGAAAATCTCCCCAAAGTGAGATATTTTCTCAAATGAGGTGAGAACATGAAGATATCAAGAAAGCATATGATGGGTAATTTGAACAAGGAACTCAACAGAATCAGGGCCCAGATGAACCGAGAGGTTCGGGAGAAGTGTTATGAAATGATGGCTCGGAAGGGCAAGCATCAAGATTGACCCTCAGCTATGGAAAACTGTTAATGAAACACTGTATTGACGAAGATATGGATATTTCTGAGTATCTGGAAAGGCTGATTAGGAGGGATTTAGGAAACAGGTAGGTTTTCTTTATTTCTGAGCATCACGAAATATTAAGCCATAGATCATTATGATAATCGAAGCCATTCCAATATAGTACGCACCAGGGAACTCAGACCATGTGATAAGCTGCGTGGCCAGGGTAACAACAAACAGAATGAATCCAAATGAGAATACGGGATATTTTCTTAAAATCTCTCTTGGAGAGTGATTCATAAGTTCCAGCAAATACGGAAGTAGGGAGAGCGACATTTTCTAATCTTTTCTACTTAATAAAAGCAGATATATGGCATAAAATACTATCAGTGCAGGAAATAGATTTGGTATCATATAGGAATACAGGGACTTCTCTATGGGATATATGCCCAGTATTACTGCAATAACATAGCTAGACACGGCCATTAACGATAGATTTTTTACCGAAGATTCTATCTTCTTAAAAAATGCTATAATGAAGTAGATATTTACGATGAAGTAGCTGAACAGTATTAGCAAATATATTTCCATAAAAATATTGGACTCGATAGTTTCCATGTATAAATATATAATGTCAGATATAATAAAGAAGGAAAATACACAAAGGGTCGTAAGCACAAACCAGATAGGAGTTAGTTTTTTCCCCATTTATTTTTATGTATAACAGAGATTATTTAAAAGTTTGCTCAAAACTAACGTGAACATCCTGAATCCCCGCCGGTCCCACCTTCAGTACCTTCGGGGATATCGAGGTGACCAGGAGGGCGAAATGTTGGATTTCCTGTTTCAGGGTTTATGTACCATACTTTTCCAGCCATTTGGTAAATCATCTTAGTTATATATTGGTTCAGGCTCGCCCCAATATTAAGTACTTAGCCAAAATTGATTTCATATTTGGTTCCGTAACCACAAATGACCATCTCGATGTATTTCACAAGATAAGCCCATCCTTTGTATGCCCACCATTCTACCCATTCATACTTCATAAAGCGCCAGAGAATCTCAATGAGATTCAGTTGGGGAGAAGCCTTAGGCAGATAGAATATCTCCAGGTTCTTGCTCTGCCACTCAGCTTTCTTTGCCTCAATTGCGCCACTTGTATGGTAGGTGGAGTTATCCATCACAATTACTGTCTTTCTGGTAATGTCATTGATGAAGGTGTCAAAGAAAGCTATGACTACATCCCCATCAATATTTTCTTGTGTAGTGTAGGCGACTAACCCACGCTCAAGACTCAAAAAGCCAAGTATATTCAGCCGTTTCTTACCACCTGACTCCACCGCAATTGTTTCACCTTTCTCCTGCCAGGCATAAGGCACATAGGGTATCAGACAAAAGCCACTCTCATCAACGTAGTATAGGTCTATTTCTCCACGTTCTGCCTGTCTTTTCAGTTCCGCTAGTTCCGCCTTCTTCTGGGCATATTCTGCTGGATCTGGTTTGCCTTTTGGCTTCTTGCGGATCCGACGCCAACTGAAACCAAAGCTGCGCAGGATGCGGTTAATAGTGCGTCTACTGACGGATATTTCATATTCCTCTCTCACTAGCGCTACAACCTTTTTCGGATTCTTCGGATGTTCCTTGCCCCATTGTTTTACCTGACGCTGCTGACCATCATGAAGCTTGGGCTTTCTTCCCCTGCCTTTCGTGTCATACAATCCTACAAAATGATGTGCTTCCCATAGATTCAGCCATTTATAGATGGTTCGTTTTGTCTTGCTGAAGATCCCTGCCAGTTCGGCAACTTCAGTTCCTCGATAGCTCAATAGAATACAGTGTGCCCGTTGCCGAACATGGTGTTTCTTGCTATCCTTATAGATACGATGTAAAAGCCTTATCTCCAGCCAACATAGATCCTTCACAAAGCGCATTAGTATTCTCCTGTCTGACTGTCTGCCATAGTTATCTACAGGATAAGCATAACCCAAATGCAGAAATCAGAACAGGAAAATAATTATGTCATACTACTTAAAAAGATTAGCAAAGATACCTCTCCCGGTTGTAGCTGAAAGAACGTTGTCGCCGAAGACAAGTTTAGTCATTTTGCCTGTTGCTTTGCTATATTGACCAACTCCAATTGAGAGGGTAGCGAATAAGGCGTCTAGTCTTTTCTGATTCAACTCCTCTTCCGTGATACCAAGATTTATCCCCCATTTTTTGCCGTGTGCGCTAGTCGCTTCTGCCAAATACCAGTCTACAATTTCATACGTCGCTGGAATTAGTGATACATCGTATGCAGCCTCAATGTATTGATTCCCGGGCACTTTGTTCCAAAATTCTGTGACTCCACTTTTTGCCTCTTCCCAATAACCTTTCAGCCCCGTTACTTTCTGTTGCACCCAATTGCTGAAGAGACCCATGTGTCCACTCTCATCAACATACCGGTACGGATTCCCCCT
>Ga0255402_1142_pt1 | contig 9933 bp, 9 predicted proteins | sample ANMaggSeSYBR01D4_FD_182125 | JGI IMG/M metagenome (GOLD analysis project Ga0255402, IMG submission 182125) | Sediment cell enrichment communities from methane seep in Santa Monica Basin, California, United Staets - ANME aggregate JGI... | ecosystem: Environmental > Aquatic > Marine > Cold seeps >...
GGGCGTCGCCATGTTCATAGAAAAGCCCATAGGCGTTACATGGGAGCAGAGCGTTATCATCAACGAAATGATAGAGCGAAGCGGCATCATCACCAGCGTTGGCTATCACTGGCGTTACGGCGGGGGTGCGCAAACTGCACTAAAGACGCTCGAAGGCGAGACCATCCTCGGTTCATTGGGCTACTGGATGGGCGGGATGCCCGGCGTAAGCTGGTGGCGGGTACGCGCTGAATCCGGCGGTCAGCATGTGGAGCAGACTACGCATATATTCGACCTCTGCCGATACATAGTGGGCAGTAATGCCGTACTGGTTCACGGCGTGGCGAACAGCGGCGGCATGACCCATATTGAAAATTACGACGTGGATGACATCAGCATGGTCAACATCGTATTCGAGAACGGCGTCGTCGCCAACATAACATCAGCCTGCGCCATGAAAGGCTTTGGGCGTGTGCAATTGGAGGTGTTTTGCCCCGGTCTCGTAATTACGCTTGGCGGCGGCGGTACTCCACAGATCAACCGTGAAGGGAATGCGGAAGAAGTCGAGGGAGTTCCCGGGCTTGACAGGGATCGCGTCTTTATAGATGCAGTCAAAGCAGGCGATGGCTCCAAAATACTGTCGCCCTACTCAGATGCACTCGAAACTCACAAGATCACAATGGCGGCGAGCAAGTCCTTTATGACTGGCAAAGCGGTGGATGTGTGAGGACAGTGGATCAGTGATCAGTAATCAGTGATGGAGGATTATTATGGCTGGAAAGATAAAGGCTCTTGTATGGTCGGAGTTTACAGAGCCGAAGGACGTTTATCCGAAGGGAATTCATGGCGAAATCGCGAGCTTCCTGAATTCCTCAGGAGAGGTGGAGGCTAAAGTCGTACAGCTCGCGGATTCCGATCAGGGCGTGAGTGAAGCCGATCTGGAATGGGCGGATGTGCTTCTTTGGTGGGGACACCAGAAGCATCGGGATGTCACAGACGAAACCGTCGGGCGCATAGTAAAAAGCGTTAAGGAAGGCGGGATGGGATATTTCGCCCTCCATTCGGCGCACTACTCGCGCGGTTTGATCGCCCTGCTGGGCGACGGATGTGGTTTGGGCGGCGTTGGAGACGGCGGTGCAGAAACCATCAAAGTTGCCGCGCCTGATCACCCTATCGCCAACGGGATCGAGGATTTCGTGATCCCGCAGGTGGAGTTCTTTGGAGAGCCGTTCGCAGTTCCCGAACCGGAGGCGGTGGTCTTCAAGTCAACCTATGAGAAGACCGATACGTGGTTCCGTTCTGGATGCTGCTGGACAGTTGGCAAAGGTCGGGTGTTCTATTTCCGGCCGGGACATGAAACGTTCCCCATTATGCGCCAGCCAGAAGTGCAAAAGTGCATCTGCAACGGCACTCTCTGGGCGGCAAAACGCATCTGAGAGCAGTATTAATGGCATACAGATGAACGCGGATGCTGCGGATTTCCACGGATTTAGGGCAAGCATTCTGTCCGCGCCAATCCGCAGTATCCGTGTCAATTCGTGTGCCATTGCTTCTCCTATGAAAGCTCCCGATCTGGAGAATATGATGAGCAAGATAAAGGCGCTGTCCTTTGATTTATACAGAACACTGTTGAACACCAGGGATTTTCACGAGCAAGCTGTGAGCGAAATCCTCGCAGTCGCCCGGGCGACCTCAGTAGAGCCTGCGTTATTCCATTCCACCTGGGATGAGTTTTATGACGACGTTCATTTGGAATTGGGTCCAGACAGGTTTATCCGCGAGCAGGACGTGGCTGTGGAAAGTTTGCGGCGCGCGTTCCGTAAGTTCGGGATTGACGGCGATCCTGTGGCGGGGACAAATTTATGGCTGCACAAATACGAAAAGGTTGACCTGTATCCCGAAGTAGAGGAAACGCTAAATATCCTGGCAGAACGGTATCCTATGGTCGTTACATCCAATGTAGATAATGACGACATAGGTTTCGCGGTGTTCAAAGCAAAGAATCTGCCTTTTGTTGACATAGTAACTTCCGAGTCCTGCAAGTCGTACAAACCGCATGGGAAGATATTTGAAGCGACGTTGTCGGCACTAAAATGTCAGCCGGGAGAAGTCCTCCACGTGGGAGATTCCCAGAGGTCGGACGTGGTAGGCGCGCAAAATGCAGGTATGCGTGCAGTATGGCTCAACAGGCGTTCGGAGGAACTCAAACACGGCATAAAACCAGACTACGAAATCGTTGATCTCAGGGAATTGCTTGATCTGGACATTGTACTTCTGTAAGCGGCTGAACGCTAGATTTTGAGCAACCTGCGCAGTGGCATGGCGCCGGCTATGAATCCCATGAAAGCTCCACCAGTAACGACTAAAGCAATCTGTCTTAATGGCAAGAACGAAGCAGGTCCCGTCTGCATCGCCAGTAGATTGAGCAGACCATAAAGCACAGCCAGCCCTATGACGCTTCCCAGAAATCCCTGAACTACGCCTTGAAGCAGCAACGGTATCCTTATAAACAGCCCCGTAGCGCCTACGAGTCTCATGATCCTGATCTCCTCACGCCGTATGTAGGTCGTGAGCATAATAGAGAAACAAACGATCACTATGGAAGCAAGACCCAGTATGGAGCCGATGAAGATGAGGGACGTTTCAATCTTTTTCACGAATTCAGAGGTCTTTTCCGCATACTGGGTATCCTCCACTCCCGGAAGCCCTTTCAGCTTTTCGGCTACCTCCTTCGCGCTGTCCAGAAATTGAGGCTCTAGTTCTACCTCAAAGGAACTGGGCAGGGGGTTAGTATCCTCCAACCCTTCCAATATCTCAGCGCGGCTGGCGAACATCTCCCGGGTCTTACGCAGAGCGTCCTCTTTGGAAATATACTTCGTCGAGCGTACCTGCGGCAGACCTTTTATCTCCTTCCAGATCAACTGCCTGTCGGAATCAGCCAGCCCATCTTTCAGGAACGCCACCACAAGCGGGGATTCCTTCATGACGTTTAGCTCTCCGTGTATGTAATTAGCTATCATGAGCAGCGCGCCGAACATCATCGCTGTTAGAACAACGACGACTATGCTTAACCCGCCTACAAGACCGCTGTATTTTATGTTGGAGAACGTTTCACGCCAGATATGCGCCACTCTTCATCCCTCGGTTATTTTGCCGCCATCGAGCTTTATCACCCGTTTTTTCATGCGCTGCACAAGGCTGATGTCGTGAGTCGCCACCAGAACGGTGGTGCCCTGCTGGTTCATCTGCTCGAACAGGCGCATTATTTCCAGGGAAAGCTCAGGATCGAGGTTGCCGGTAGGTTCATCAGCCAGTATGAGAAGGGGGTTATTGACCATTGCTCTTGCTATGGATGCACGTTGTTGTTCGCCGCCTGAGATGTCTTCGGGGAAGGCGTTTCGTCTGTGTGTCAGGCTGGTCCATTCCAGCACCCTCTCCACGTTTTTTCTTATTTCTGATCTTTTGATTCCTGTCACTCGCATTGGAAAGGCGATGTTTTGCGCCACCGTCTTGTTCGGCAGGAGTTTAAAATCCTGAAACACTATGCCCAACTTCCTGCGGAAATACGGAAGCTGTACGGTTTTGATCCTGGAAAGATTATGCCCCGCCACAACTACATGCCCTTCACTGGGGATCAACTCGTGATAGAGCAGCCGCAGAACGGTAGTCTTGCCCGCTCCACTGGAACCCATCAGAAAAACGAACTCGCCGCTCTCGACCAGCATGTTGACATCATGGAGAACCTCTATGTCTTCCTTGTATCTCATCGAAACGCCATACATCTGAATCATTGCGCAAATTCCCTGCTTGCCAACACTATGTCAATGTCTCATAAAACTACGCATATCTTATATCATAGCCGCCGGGGAAGTCAAGAGGAAACCGCTGCGGCAACGGAATTTTTTGGAGTGCTGGAGCTTGCTCCAGCGGCAGAAGCAAGTTTCCGCATTCCATAAGCATCAAAATGACGGAGACGCCAGTGAGAAGGTTATGACAAAACCGCATGTATTATAAGCTGATTGCATCTAATATAAGACGAAATACGCTATTGACAATTATCTTTGCTCATAATATACTTATATGTTCGAGCTGATGACAGGGTTGCTTCTTAACGTCGCGCTTCGACTGGTATGGTTGCCGACGGAGAAAGGTATAAGCCGCCCTTTGATGACGTTGCGAGGACAACAGGATGAACGCTATTGAAAAAGAAATTTCCACATTTGAAGATGAGTTTTTGACTACCAAGCAAATAGCGGATGCCCTTAAGAAGAACCTTGGCACTGTCCAGCGGTGGTGCAGAGAGGGCAAGCTGCCGGCTGCCAAGATCGAGGGTACGTACATAGTTCGCAAAACAGATTTTGATGATTGGTTCAAGTCGAAACAATTTTCTTTACAATCATCCATCGAAAACTAGTCAAGCGGATGCAGTGGCAAGTGGATCAGGCGTTTTCTGTATCCTGTGGCTTTTTGTATGTGTCGCCGAATTCACAGCCGCGATTTCGCCAATGGTCATTTTATTGAGTTGGTTTCAGGAGAAATATGGGTATGGACACGGAATCGCCCCAGATACAGATAATTCATCAGGATCAGGAAGAAGACACGATTAGCTTTAAGGAGTATTGGGCGGCACTAAAAAGAAGATGGTGGTTGATATTCCTCACGTTTGTTATTGTGGTAGCCCTGACTGGTGTATATCTATCCAGGCAATCCAAAATGTATCAAGCGACGGCAGTGGTGAAAATTCCCTCCCAGAGCGGCGGCGGTTTGGCGGCAACTCTGGGCGTTTTTCTGCCTTTCGGCAGGTCTAGCGGTGTGACAACAGAGATCGAGATGATTAAACTGCGGAGCATTGCAGAAAAAGTTATCAAGGAACTGGAACTGGACAAGAAAGAAATAAACCAGATGCTCGACTGGAGACAAATAGTGTTCCTTTTTCAGGCAAAATTGCGGGCGAGGCAACGAGGCTCGTCAGACCTGATAGAGATAATGGCTGTTGGCGACTCCCCTGAAGAGGCGAGAGATATCGCAAACGCAGTGGCTGCCGAGTATATTCTGGTATCCGAAGCCGCTAACCAGAAGCAGTGGAACGATTTAATAGGACAAATGGAAGCCAAGCTAAAGCAGGTGAAAATTGATCTGGAGACGTCCACTCGGATGCTTCATGAGCAAGAGGCAGTGGAGGGCATTCCCGCAGCTTTCAGCTTGCTTTTGACGAGAGCAGGTACATCGGTGGGTGGAACTCAATATATGCTTCCTGATGCGGCGAGGGCAGTTGTACAACTCAAGAGTGACATTGCGCAGATGGAAATCCAACGGGACGTATTACTGGGGAGCGTTTCGGAGTCGGACCCGAATGTGATTAGGCTCGAAAACCAGATCGCGATAAGCACCCGGAAACTCGAGCAGGCAGAAGAGGAACTTATAGATAGATACAACAAGCAGTTCAACTTGACGGGCGACGCGGCAAATGTTGTGTTTAACCAGCAATTGTACGCCACGCTTGTAACAAAACAAGAGGAACTGAAAGCGCAGCATATAATGCAAAATAAGTCGCCAGAGATAATCGAGGAAGCGGAAAAGCCGCTTTTTCCTAGTAAGCCAAGAAAGGCATTAACCCTTATGGTGGGGGGTATGCTGGGATTGTTTCTGGGGTTGGGAATAGCTTTGTTTCGCGAGTACAGGGATAATTCCATGCACACGGCTGAGAATGTGACGTCATCCATTGACGTTCCCGTTTTCGGCAAACTCCCGAGTTTCGGAATAAGAGACAGAAAATCGGGCAGAATTGCGCTTATCAACGATGCTGATTCGTTTCGGAGCGACCGTTTCAGAGCGTTCTATAAAGACTCATGCCGAACGCTCCAACTGGAGTTGATGGCGACAGTCAACAAGCAGGTGGAACACGAAGGCGGGCTGACGCTTTTGTTGACAAGCTCTGTGCCCGGAGAAGGAACGTCAACAATAGCGGCGAATCTGGCTGTATCCATAGCGCAAACAGGAAAAAAAGTCCTTTTAGTGGACACAGACTGCCGGGATTCCGCTCAACATAAGCCACTGGGCATGGATGCCGACGTGGGATTGATAGACATTCTCACAGAAAGCGCCTCGTGGGATGACGTTGTCAGGAACACCTCAGAAAACAACCTGTGCGCCATTCCTGCTGGCGGTGCGGACGGGCAATTCGACTTATCAGCGCTTCTCATGTCGCCTCGTTTGGAGGACTTCATCGAATTATCAAGGAAGAGCTTCGACGTTGTCATATTTGACTCATCGCCGGCGACGTCGCCTTCAGAGTCGGCGGCTATAGGCTCGAAGGTGGACGGCGTAGTCCTTGTGATAAAGGCAAACCATACCCAAAAAGACGATATACTTCAGGCAAAACAACGGATACAGAATTCTGGCGGCAATATACTGGGCGCTGTGCTGAATTGCGTGAGGGCTTGAAAGCCGGAGAGCCGGCTTTCCTGTTTTGGAGACAAAATTTATGACGATACGCTCTCGGGCGCCAGTAAGAGTTGATTGGGCTGGTGGATGGACAGACGTGGCGTTGTTTACACAAGAGCAACACGGAGCAGTGGTTAATGCCGCTATAAATGTCTATTCCTATGTAACCGCTGCCAGACTCCAGCCTCGGCGGGTGCACAGCAGAGAGTATGGTTATCATCACTTCAGAGAGGTTGAGGACAAATCGGTCAAGCTTTACTCAGCCGATTTCGGAATTTATCACGCCGCTGATGAGATCAAGAATCTGGAGTATGACGGCAACGTAGATCTGGCGGTAGCCGCAGTCAAAAAATCCAATATTGATTATGGCGTTGAGATAATCGCCAGATCAAATGCTCCTGCTGGTAGCGGGCTTGGCAGTTCCGCGTCAATGGGAGTAGCTCTGGTCAGCGCGCTTAACAAGTTGAGCGGTTCTACAGCGTTGCCATACGAACTTGCCGAGTTAGCCAGTTCCATTGAAAGGCATGAGTTGGGTATTCTCGGCGGCAAGCAAGATCAATACGCCAGCGTTCTGGGCGGTATAAACTTCATGGAGTTCGCCGGCGAGGAAGTGAAAACCTCGAAACTTCAGTTTTCACGCGATACGATCTACGAACTGGAGAAAAGCCTCGTGCTTTGCTATACGGGTAAATCGAGGCTGTCCAGCAACATACATCAGAATGTTGTGGACGCTTATCTTAAAGAAGATACGGAGACGCTGGATGCGCTCAAGAATCTGAAACAGATAGCCGTCGCTGTAAAAGATGCACTCCTGCAAAATGACCTTCCATCTTTCGGCAAGTTGCTCAGTGACAACTGGGAGAACCAGAAGCGACTGCATGATTCAATAACCAACTCTCAGATTGATTCCCTTTTTGATACAGCTCTGAAAAATGGCGCTATCGGTGGCAAGGCGTGCGGTGCGGGCGGTGGCGGGTGCCTGATATTCTTCTGTTTCCCTGACAAAGAGCATCTGGTCAGGCAAAAACTGGAGGAGGCAGGGGTAACGATGATTGACTTCAATTTCGATTTTGAGGGACTCCAAACATGGAGCGGATATTCAGCGCGAGAATCTGAAAGCGGTTAATAAGAAAATTTTTGGAATCAAGAATTTATAGCATCATTTGAGGGAATAAATATGGGTAAACTTACTCTTGGAGTCGTTGGATTGGGTTATTGGGGACCAAATCTGCTGCGGAATTTTAGCCAGCTTGATGAATGTAGGGTGAAGGTCTGCTGTGATCTTAACGCGGATAGTCTCAAAAAAGCAGGGGCGCACTATCCTGATATTGAAACTACGGATGATTATACATCACTGCTGAAAGACCCGGAGATTCAGGCGATTGTCATCGCTACGTCCGCTAATACTCACCACAAGCTGGCGAAGCAGGCTATTGAGCGCGGCAAGCACGTTTTTGTTGAAAAGCCGCTGACGCTGAACGTTGCGGATGCAGAGGAACTGCTTCAGCTTGCAGAACAAAATGGGATCAAGCTGATGGTGGGGCATCTGATGGAGTATCACCCGGGCATAGAAATGCTGAAAAACGAGATCAAGAGCCATGAACTGGGCGACATCTATTATCTATATTCTCAACGGGTTAATTTGGGCAAGATAAGAAAGAATGAAAACGCGCTCTGGAGTTTTGCCCCCCATGACATTTCCATAATTATGTATCTTCTGGACTCTGAACCGGAAAACGTGAGTGCAAGAGGGCAGGCATATCTACAGGACGGCGTGGAAGACGTGGTTTTTCTGAATCTCTTCTTTCCGAGCAAGGTCATGGCGCAGATTCAGTTAAGCTGGCTGGATCCTCACAAGATCCGCCGAACAACCATAGTCGGCAGCAAGAAAATGGCTGTATTTGACGACATGGAGCCTACAGAGATGATCAGGCTATATGACAAAGGCGTCGAGAGTAACGCAAGCTATGACTCCTTCGGCGAATCCTTGAGCCTGCGGTTCGGTGACGTGCAAATTCCGTATATTAAAATGCTGGAACCGTTGAAATTAGAGTGCCAGCATTTTATAGATTGCATCAATAATGATACTCAGCCCAGAAGCGATGGATACGATGGCTTGCGAGTGGTCAAGGTTCTGCAAGCGGCGCAGGAATCGCTGGAAAAAGGCGGAGTTCCTGTGAAATTGGAGGACATATCGTGAGCGATGACGTTTTTGTGCACGAATCATCTTACGTTGATGAAGGCGCGGTTATTGGCAAAGGGACGAAGGTATGGCACTTCTGTCACGTTATGAGCGGCGCGGAGATCGGCGAAGGATGCGCATTGGGGCAAAATGTCTTTGTCGGCGGACGGGCGAAAATAGGAAATAACGTTCGCATACAGAACAACGTTTCCATATATGACAAGGTCACTATCGAGGACGGCGTCTTTTGCGGACCCTCAATGGTGTTTACCAACGTCATGAACCCGCGCGCCGAAATCCGAAGAGGCATAGACGCGTATCTTCCCACGCTCGTAAAACGCGGAGCCAGCATAGGCGCTAATGCCACAGTGGTATGCGGAAATACCATCGGGAAATACGCCTTCGTGGGCGCGGGAGCGGTGGTAACAAGAGATGTCCCTGATTATGCTCTGGTATATGGAAACGCCACTAAAATCGCAGGCTGGATGTGCGAGTGTGGAGAGAAGATAGGCTTCGGCTCAGACCGCCTCCGGGACGTTGACGGCTATGCAAAATGTGTGAAGTGCGGAAAGGAATACGAAAAACGCGGGCTGGTTGTTAAACGGCAAAACTAACCGCTTATGAAGGAGTGTAAAATGGCAATACCGCTTGTTGATCTGAAAGCGCAGTACAAAACCATCAAGGATGAAATAGACGAAGCCATCCAGGAGGTGCTTGAAAGCCAGTGGTTCATTCTGGGAGCAAATGTGGCGGAATTGGAGGAAAAGATCGCTGATTGCTGCCACGTAAAACACGCGATTGGCGTTGCTTCTGGAACTGACGCCCTTCTTTTGTCTCTGATGGCTGTTGGCGTCGGGGCGGGGGATGAGGTCATTACTACGCCATTCACATTCTTTGCTACGGCAGGCTCCGTCTCCCGTCTGGGAGCGAAACCTGTCTTTGCAGACATTGATCCGAAGACCTATAATATAGACCCTCTGCTTATCGAAGAGAAAATAACAACCAGAACAAAAGCCATAATCCCTGTGCATCTATATGGACAATGCGCCGACATGAACCCGATTCTGGAAGTGGCGGAAAGGCATGATCTATGTGTTATTGAGGACGCCGCGCAGGCGATAGGAGCCAGATACAGGGACATGCAGGCTGGCTCTATGGGCAATCTGGGATGCCTGAGCTTCTTTCCCACGAAAAATCTTGGCGGTTACGGCGACGGCGGAATGATTTTAACCGACGATGAGGAACTGGCAGGGAAGCTAAAGATACTGCGCGCTCATGGAAGCAAACCAAAATACTACCACTCCGTTGTGGGCTGTAACAGCAGACTC
>Ga0255402_1144_pt1 | contig 9888 bp, 7 predicted proteins | sample ANMaggSeSYBR01D4_FD_182125 | JGI IMG/M metagenome (GOLD analysis project Ga0255402, IMG submission 182125) | Sediment cell enrichment communities from methane seep in Santa Monica Basin, California, United Staets - ANME aggregate JGI... | ecosystem: Environmental > Aquatic > Marine > Cold seeps >...
CGAAAGCAGGGAAACATACGTTCACGACGAAGCCTATGGACATCCTCGTCGAGAAATGCGATGAGCTTATCGAGACGGCAAAGGATGCGGGCGTCATTCTGGCAGTGGACTTCGATCAACGATATGGCGCGGGCAACAAACGGGTTCGGAAGGCGATTCAATCAGGTCTCCTGGGACGTATAACCTTGGCGGATTTGCGGATGAAATGGTATCGCGCGCAGAACTACTATGACGGCGGTTCGCCGGCGGGATGGCGGAGCAAACGGCGATATGAGGGCGGCTCTGCTGCTAATCAGGGAGTGCATTTCCTCGACCTGCTCCAATGGTTTATGGGCGATGTCAAAACAGTCTATGGCAAGAGCCGAACATTCGCTCATGAGATCGAAACCGAAGATTGCAGCATTGGCTTTCTGGAATTCGACAGCGGCGCGTGGGGCGTGGTTCAGACCACCACATGCAGCAGCCCGAATCTAGGAAGCGCGCTGGAGTTTACAGGATCCAATGGAACGTTGTCATGGAAAGACTCCAAAGTCGTTCTTTACGAACTGGCGGATAATCCCGACGCTTCGCTGGATGATATTGAGGTTGAGCCAGAGGCGAAAAATATCATAGAGGATATGGTATCTGCTGTCACTAAAGGTACGCCGGTCGCTGTGGACGGCGCGGAGGGACGGAAGTCGGTGGCCATCTTCAACGCGATATACGAATCTTCCAGAACTGGCAAGGCAATCGAGCTATAGAGACGTAGCAAGAGACGTAGCAACGGCTCAGAATTATCCAAGCATAAACTTTCCGTTTCCAAAAGGGGGCTGGATACAGAATCACGAATGAACGAATGAACGAATAACACGAATATACGGAGGAAATGAAACACAAGAGATTGAAACACACGAAATAATGCCAATTCCGAGTTGAAATACATCATTAAAAACTGGACATTCATGTAGCCCAAGATTCTATCTTGGTTCTTAACGCTAAATTGTCTGATCGCCAAATCTATATTGGTATGTGGCGGTGGTTTTCAAGGGGATTCCGAACACAAGTTTCTCTGCAAAATCCCCCCTAACCCCCCTTTACAAAAGGGGGAATCAAACCATCCGTTTCTGAACTGCTGAGTAATCGCCGCTTTCTAAATCAGTGGGCAACTCAGTTCCCCCCTTTTGTAAAGGGGGGTTAGGGGGGATTTAGATTACCGCCATATACCGACGCTGATTAAGCGATCAAACCACTAAAGCGTTTGTAGTAAGGCGATTCATCGCCGTCTGTGGCAAGCAGCATTAGACGTGCAATAAATTGCACTACTACAAACCATCGTTGTAGCATTAGGCAGGATTCTACGAATGTTCTGCTGAAAATACAGTGAAAATACGCTCTAAAATCCTTTGGATATTGCCTCCAATTGCGGCGTTATTGTTCTCTTTCAGCCTGTGTTCCATGCTGTTGCTGGCTGTGGGCGTCAATCCCCTACCAATCTACGCCAGATTGCTTTTTGGCGCTTTTGAGAATCGCTATTGGGTCTCCGAACTAATACTAAAGATAACGCCGTTGCTCCTGTGCAGTCTGGCAGTTACTCTGGCTTTAAGAGTAAAATTCTGGAACATAGGTGTTGAAGGCCAGTTTTGCATGGGAGCATGGACAGCCGGCGGGCTTGCGATTGCGTTTGGCTGGCTTCCAAAGTATCTGCTGTTGCCGTTGATGGCGCTTGGCGGGATCGTAGGCGGCAGTCTTTGGGGGGCAATCCCGGCGGTTCTGAAGGTAAAGCTGAAAGTCAACGAGATCATCACCACCTTGCTCATGAATTACATCGCTGAACAATGGCTGTACCATTTCATATACGGCAAATGGAAAGGAAGCGATGGCTTTCCCTATACGAATAATTTCAGTGAAGCGGCATATCTCCCTGCTCTATTTGGACAGCGGGCGCACGTGGGGATATTTTTTGGGGTGATCATATCAGTAGTTCTCTATTTTGTCTTTAAAAAGACGCGCTTTGGCTACAGGATAAAAGTTGTGGGGGAGAATATAAAAGCCGCCAGATATGGCGGCATCAACGTGGGATTGGTAACTCTAACCGTTATGCTGTTAAGCGGCGGGGTCGCAGGTCTGGCGGGAATGAGTGACGTAGCTGGAATCCACCACCGACTCAATCCTAACATACTGACGGGATATGGCTACACAGGGATCATCATAGCGTGGCTGTCCAAAAGCAATCCCCTGCAAGTTCTGATAGCTTCTTTTCTGTTTGGCATACTAATCGTTGGCGGGGACATAGTTCAGGTATATCAGGTGCCCAATGCCATAGTCAGGATACTTCAGGGAACCATATTCCTCTCCGTACTGGCGGCAGAAAGCATCGGGCGCAAAATTTGGACGACCCATAGACCCACAAACCCATAAACCCATCTAACATGACTCTATTCTTCATGGCGATCATCGCCGCAATAACAGCCGGAACATCTTTACTGCTGGCAACTCTGGGAGAGATAATAACCGAGAGAAGCGGTGTTATCAACCTGGGGTTGGAGGGGATGATGCTGGTAGGCGCGTTAGCGGGGTTCGCCGCGTCGCACTACACTGGCAGTCCTGTTCTGGGATTGGTCGCGGCTGGCATCGCTGGCGGCATGTTGAGCGGTATTCACGCTTTTTTGGTGATAACTCTCAGGTGCAACCAGATTGTCAGTGGGTTGGCGTTGGCGATCCTCGGCTCCGGGTTGAGTTCGTTTTTCGGTCAGCGGATGATCGGAAAAACGGCTAAGGGGTTCAATCCGATAGTGTCCGATCTGGATGCCATCGTCTTTGCGGCTTTTGGGCTGGCGTTGGCATTATGGTTTTTCCTGAGATATACGCGCTGGGGGCTGAATTTGAGTTCCGTCGGTCAAAATCCAGCCGCCGCCGATACTGCCGGGCTGAAAGTGTTTCGCATCAGATACATGGCTGTCGTTTTTGGCGGTATAATGTCTGGTTTGGGTGGAGCATACCTGTCGCTTGTCTACACGCAGATGTGGGTGGAGAATATGGTCAGCGGGAGGGGCTGGATAGCGATTGCGCTGGTTATATTCGCCGCGTGGGGTCCTATAAAGGCTTTGCTGGGAGCGTATCTTTTCGGAGCGGTAATGGCGGCTGTTCTGAGGGTTCAGGCTGTCGGCATCAATATCCCTGTTTACATACTGAACATGGCACCGTATGCAGTGACAATAATCGCCCTCATTATTATTACGGTCTTTGAGAACGTCAGGAAGAAGCTAGGCGCGCCAGAGGCTCTGGGGATACCATTCTCGCGGGAAGAACGATAGCAAAGGCAGAATCATTGGATTTCCAGCAGGTCTCTGAGGGGTTTGCTTCTGCCCGGGTGAGCTAATTTATTCAACGCCGCCGCTTCGATCTGCCGTACTCTTTCGCGGGTTATTCCAAATTTCTTGCCGACTTCCTCCAGCGTTTGTGATTCGTTGCCGGCAAGACCAAATCGCATACGGATAATATCCGCTTCCCGTTCTGACAGTGCGCTCAACGCCGCTTCCACCTCTTCCTTGACCACATTAGAAACAGTTTGAACGGCAGGCGACTCTGCCTCTTTGTCCTCGATAAGATCAGCCAACAGGCTATCCTCTTCGCTACCTACGGGTGTTTCCAAAGAAACGGGGCTTTGGGCTATCTGGAAAATGTTCTGTATTTTTTCTGTTGGCAGATTCATCTCTTCGGCAATTTCTTCAAGGGAGGGTTCTCTGCCTGTCCGCTGAATCAGTTTTTTGGAGGCGGCTGTGACTTTGTTAATCGCTTCGATCATGTGAACGGGAATACGAATGGTTCTCCCTTGATCTGCGATAGCGCGCGTCACTGCTTGTCGTATCCACCATGTGGCATAGGTGCTGAACTTATATCCCTTTCGGTAGTCAAATTTATCCACCGCCCGCATGAGACCGATATTCCCTTCCTGAACCAGATCCAGGAAGAAAAGCCCGCGACCGACATAACGCTTTGCGATATTGACTACCAGGCGCAGATTGGCTTCAACCATCTTCATTTTTGCTATGTGTGCCTGATCTTCCGCCCGGCGGATTCGATTTATTACGTTCTGGAGCCTCTCTATTGACATTCCTGCCGTATGTTCTATCAAACTGATTTTATTGATAGCGTAGGCTACTGAGTCTCTTGTGATATCGCCTGAAACTTCCGGTTGTTGATCGTTGTAGTCCACCAGTTCGGCGCCCATTTCATCGAAGATTTCCTCATTGGCGGCATCCTCGATATGATCTTTGAGCAAATATGCCTCTTCCGCTAGATTTTTAATACCGGAAACAATTTTCCAGATGTCATCCTGAGAGAGACGGAGATTGGCGATGCATTTTATTGATTCTTGCTTCTCGCGAGAAATGCGACCCAGCAGTGCGTTTTTCTGGAGCAAAGGCAAATTTTGTTTCAGTTCTTGCTGGCAGGTTCGCATTTCGTCTTCGGCGTGTTTGAGGAATTCAATAACACTTTCCAGAATGGACAAGTTTTTGAATTTCTGGACGGGAAGCGCAATAACCGCTGATTTAGGAGCAGACGATAGCCTGCTTAACCCTTTGTCGCGAGCTTTGTTACAAAGCTCGCTGATCTCGGCAATGACAAATGGTATTTCCAGTATAGTTCCCAGTATGACTTTCTGGCAGTTTTCTATCTGCTTCGCCAGCGACACCTCTTCCTGTTTGGTTAAAAGCGCCGCCCGCCCCATTTCCCGGAGATACAGCGTTGCCGAATCACCTGCCCCAGAGTTTTTGTCTGATTCCTGATTTGCTGTATTCTGACTGTTTTTGTTTTGCGATGTTGTACCGCTGGTCTTGGATGAACCGTCGCGCAAACCAGGATCTATTGCATGAACCACAACATTCATTTGCTCAAGCAGGGAGCAAATGCAATCCATCTTTTTAGGCAGGTTAGATTTGTCGAAAAGCGCAGAGTTTATATCTTGGTGGGTTACATATCCTTTTTCTTTGGTAACCTCAAGGATCTCCATATTCACGAAGTCTTCGAGTCTATCCAAGGAATACTCCTCACAAACCTGGCACTATTTAAATAAAATCACAATATCTCCTTTATACGATCCCCTTGCCGAGTGCCAGCTTGAAAACCCTTCATGGAAATCATATACAGAGAACTTATAGGAATGTAAAACTATTTCAGGTTTAGGCGTATCCGTTAACCCGAAAATCACAGGAAAACCTTTGAATTTCTATGGGTTTTTAGACCACTCTAAACGATGCCAGTACCGCAGTCATCCCCTCGATGATGGACAATGCGTTGATACCATTGGTTTGCAGTTCCACTGTCTGTAATTATATCACACATACAGAGTAAAGTCAAAGCATTTTTGCCAAACTAGAGCGTTACACATACATCTCTATCTTGTCAAGACACGCGCTCACGTACTCATTATTTAGATACCATTCCCGCATTGTGGTCAGGGTTTGTTTTGCCGCGTGCCTATTGCCCTGTCGTCCTCTTTCGTTCTTCTGGATCAGCCCTCTGTAGAGGAATTTGAGCGCGCTGTCCATATTGCGTCTATCTCTGGGTTTGGTGGCGTTTTGAAGCTTGTTTACGTCGAACACTTCCGCGACTCGATCCAGCACTATATCGTTGTCGCTGAAAAGCCCATACGCTAGCAGGCGCACGAGGTAGATGGTGCTCTCCAGCCGGAATCTAACGTCGGGCGGCGATTGGGCGATGTTCGGAAATTTCGACTCGACATCAAGAGCTAAAAACTCTATCCGCTGAAGCGTTTGTTTCTTCAATTTCAAACGCCCGGTGATAGCTGTGAGAACTTCCTCGGAGAACTTGCCCAGAACGGCTTTCCGCTCGATCTCCATATACATAAGATTTATCTCGTCCTCGATAAGAGTTTTTCTGTACCCATCAATAGCCACCTGGAAGATTTCATATATGTGCTCGATGTACTCCAACTCCCGCTCCCCTGTGAAACTATCGAGCGCATAGTACGATTCCGGGTATATTCTGCGCCACATGAATTTATCTGTCGGAACGTATGCCGCCAGCAGTTCTCGCCGCCTCTTTACTGTTTTTTCTGTTCGTGATAACATAATTTCGAGTCTTTTCCCCTCAGCCTTTTTTTATGATATTTGGCGGGCATAGCAATCTTCGAGGCTCATGTAATGTAAAAGCGGGTAAATGGCTTTTGACTGAGTTCTCCATTTACCCATCTCTACATAACATGGAAACAGACGATCTTCAGATAAACCTAACGTTGAGTTTTGATCGCAGCCCACGTTGTTGAGAGCTTGTCAGCGGCAGAAACAGCAGTAACTGCTCCACCAAGCCCTACGGTCATTATATCGTTAATATCATCTCCACTCAGAACCGCGCTGAAAATCGCAATTTCATCGAGCATGCCTGTGTAGGCAAAGTTGCCCGGCTTCCTCCTGCCAATCCAGACGGAGGTATCCGCAGAAACTATGTTCCCTCCCAATTGCTGGGTACCTTTACTCACACCATCTATGAAGAGTTCCGCATCTGGGTTATTTATGGTCATAGCAAAGTGGTGCCATTTGTCATCATCAAATATCTCACCATCCCATTGGATCTCTTCCCGCGAACCAGTATCAGTGTTACAGAAGAGGCTCGTCCTATTGCTTGAAACATAGTCCAAGAATCCCCACTGGCGTATCGAATCGTCTGGGGTGTTTTTTATTAAAAAGTATCCCTCAGTACCCGTTGGATGGCTAAACCAGGCGACAACGGTCATCTGGTCAATCAGATTCAAACTCTGGCCATTCCCGCAGTCAACGTAATCATCTGCCCCATCGAACTTCAGAGCCTTGCCGATTTTACCGTCAACCCATTCAGGTCCTAGAACCGCTCCGTCATTGTTATTGCCTGAGGAGTCTTTGGCAACGTCGCCCGCGCCCTCATCAAAAAGCCACATTCCAGCAATGGTGCCAGGATCGATCTGGGCGGAACTCCGGGATGGCAACACGCCAACTAGTATTAGACTGGCACAAACTAAAGTCAATACAATAGTAACCTTTCTCATTCTTTTGCCTCCTCTTGAATAGTTATGTTTAAGTGATCGGAAATACCATCTTTCACTCTATTTTTGAGCGGCACAGCACCTCCTTTCGTTTCAACGTTGGTTTTTGACGGCTGCCCATGCTGTGGCAAGCTTACCCGCTGGGAAAACGGCAAGAACTGCCTTAACAAGCCCATCATTCATGATGAGATTAATGTCATCCTTACTCAGAACCACATTGAAAATCGCAAGCTCATCCAGGAGACCTGTGTATGGGAAGTTACCCGGTTTCCTCTTGCCAATCCAAACGGAGGCATCCGTATTGACCAGATTCCCGCCTAAAGTTTTAATTCCCTTACTCGCGCCGTCTATAAAAAGTTCCACCTCTGGGTTATTTACGGTTATAGCAACGTGGTGCCAGGTGTTATCATCAATCATCTCGCCATCCCATTGAAGCTCTTCCCGCGAACCAGTATCAATATGACAGAAGAAGCTTATACTGTTGTTTGAAATATAGTCCAGGAAGCCGTATTGCCGTGTATCATCGTTTGGAGTGTTTTTTATTATAATGTAGCCCTCAGTGCCTGCTGGATGCTTAGTCCATACGACAAAGGTTATCTGATCAATCAGATCCAAACTCAGATCATTCCCACAATCAACGTAATCGTCTGTCCCATCGAACTCCAAAGCCGTGCCGATTTTACCGCCAACCCATTCAGGTCCTAGAATCGTTCCGTTATTGTTATTGCCGGAAGAATCTTTGGCAGTGTCCCCGCTACCCTCGTCAAAAAGCCATATTGCAGCGATAGTCTCAGGATTAATGCTGGCAGCAGATATGCCAACTAGAATGGAACCGATAAAAACCAAAACTAACATTTTAATAACTTTTCCCACTTTTTTTATCTCCTGTTCAAAGTCGCTGCAATAGTGTATTGTTGTATATCAAACGCCCGCCTTGCCAATGGAATACCCGCCAACCAAGCGTTGATCTCATCCAGTGCGGCTTGATAGGTAGGTAAGATTCCTAACACGGCTTCTTCACCTGTTACAGCGATATTAGGATAGAATTCCTGTGTGCCGCCCGACAGAAACGGAATATCGTCCCTGGTGGCGATTACGAGCACGCTTCCGATGTCCTCTATCCTGCCTTCCTGCATCGTAACGCGTAAGCGTTTACCCGACTGCCACTCCGCTTCAGATGGGAAAAAGGATGTCCGTTTGCCGGGCGTCGCCGTTGATGTCTGTCCTTGAGATGTGTCCAGCGCCAGAACGGTGCGGTCAGACAGGATGTTGAATATAGTGATATAACAGTCCTGCGTGGGAGTGACGGCAATGACCATCTCTTCGTCATTCAGGAACATTCTGTTATTTAACCTGAGCGACACGCCAAAAGCCGGGTCTGGTTGGCTCTTTTCTTTAGAGACTTTGACCCTCAGAGCGGCGCGATAAATCTGAATATTTTCATCAGTCGTCCAGATAGGCTCCTTTTCCTCAGCGATTCTGCCATAGAGATCGGACTGGCTCAAAACGGCAAAAGCCCGCTGGAAATCCTGCACCGAACGTATCAAAGTTCTTCGGACAGGAATGTTTGCCCCTAACGCTGTCTCGATGGCGTTTCGTCTGGCTCGATCAAGCGCGCTGCGCTGCGCCTCTTCTGAAGTGATATTCTCTCCGTAACATTCACCTGTAACATCCAGCCAACCTTCCGCCTTTTCCTGCTGTGTTAGCGGCTTTATACCAGGTTCTACCGTTTCCGCTTCATCTATTTTCACATCAGAATTCGCTTGCAATGACTCTATGTCCTGCCCTTCCCCCGGATTTTCCGTCGCTATGGCTATTTCTCGCGATGCGGTTGTTTCCTCTTGTTTTTTGGTTACCCATGAAAACACCATACTGCCGGCTCTGGGATCGCCGCTAATATCAATTCGCGGTACCTGCGTCTTGGCGCGTCCTAATTCGCGCTTGACCAGATCTGGCACGCGGTCTGCCAGATACGATCCCATTTCGTTCAGCGTGACGTTTCCGTCGTTGTTATTATCAGCTTTTCCGCTCAGGGCGTTTTCCAGCGTTATGCTGAAGAACCCGCGATCTCGTCCGGGCCATTCATAAGCTCGCTGTCCGGTATCGCAAGCGTAAATGGTCGAGCGAAACCGTATGCCCGTAACGCTTTTCACAAAGTTGTCGCTCATCAAATTATCTTCATCGCCGCGCCCTGCGCTCGGATTATTGCGACAGGCATCCAGAATCAGTATGGTATTTCCTGACTGTATTTCGCTTAGATATTGATTTAGTTCCTCTACAGACAGAGCGGTTTTGGGGAGAAGGAAGGATCTTATATCTGACTCATATACTAGAAGATAATTCTGGCTATTCAGCGAAACTCCATGCCCTGCAAAGAAAAATAGAAAAACATCCCCGGGTTTCACTTTAGAGGCGATATAGTCTAGTTTGGTGACGATGTTGCCCAGATTTGGCATATTAGCCCTATCGTCGGAGGTCAGACAGAAAATGTTGTCAGACGAAAATCGGGCGTATTTCACCAGCATGTCACGCAAGGCGCGCGCATCGCGCTCCGCGCCTTTCAGCGGTGTGATGATGTCACTCGAATACTGATCAATCCCTACAATTAACGCCCATCGTTCCTCTGCATGGCATACAGTAGCTATGACACAGAGAAATATCACAGAAACAATATATTTCTTCATCAATTGTCCCTCCGTTATCAATCTTTACCCTCACTAATAAGAATCAAAATTGCGCATATCTTATTCCATAAAACGTATTAACAGGCTATAAGGTTTATCCGTTTTTGACTTCGGCAAGTTTTGGGTCAGCATTTCTCAAACCGAAAAACCTCTTGACTTTTTCCCCTTTCTCTGTTTCAATTA
>Ga0255402_1070_pt1 | contig 9881 bp, 4 predicted proteins | sample ANMaggSeSYBR01D4_FD_182125 | JGI IMG/M metagenome (GOLD analysis project Ga0255402, IMG submission 182125) | Sediment cell enrichment communities from methane seep in Santa Monica Basin, California, United Staets - ANME aggregate JGI... | ecosystem: Environmental > Aquatic > Marine > Cold seeps >...
GGGAATCCGCTGGCTATGGAGTCAACAGGAGCGCGGGTTCGATCTGTGATAGGCGACATTGTCACAGCGGATGTTCCGCTTTATTCTCTCGCTGACCTGATAGAATTGCCCAACGTTTTCTATGTCCAGGCGGCTCGCCAGATGGAACCTGCGCTGCTGGATGCCAGTGTGCCTAATACTAAAGCTGATCAGGTGTGGCGAAGTGTGCCGGGGTATACAGGGAAAGGTGTGATTGTTGGCGTAATTGACACCGGAATAGATTGGAAACACCCGGATTTCAGAACTGTTGACGGCACTTCAAGGATACTGTATATCTGGGACCAGATGGTTCAGACACCAGGACAGACCCCGATGGATTACGAATACGGCACGGAGTGGACAAAGGCTCATATAGACTCCGGGCAGTGTCAGGAGATGGATGCTTCAGGACATGGCACGCACGTTGCCAGCATCATCGCAGGAGACGGCCGGAACAGACATCAGTTCACCGGTGTGGCGCCGGAGGCGGAAATTATTGTCGTGAAAAGCGGCTTCGCAGATGCGGACGTACTTGATGCTGCTAATTATATATTCAGCAGAGCGGCAGAACTGAACAAGCCGGCAGTCATAAACATGAGCTTTGGAGGTCATTGGGGGCCTCATGATGGAACAACTCTGATGGATCAGGGCATAGACGAACTGCTTGATCAGCCGGGGAGAGCGGTCGTTGCTGGAGCAGGCAACAGCGGCAGCGATACCAAACATTTGGGGGTAGATTCGCTTCGTCGGCCGGCTAATGGAAGTTACCCCTGGGTGGCTGTCCGCCCTACGATAGGAGTGCAGATCGTCATGGTTCAGGCCTGGTATGCTCCGGAGAAGTCCCTTTCGGTGCGACTTCTACTGCCAGAAAATGATGAGGGCGACTTGAGCGATCTGGATGAGGGGTGGGTATCGGAAGGGCAGTTCCGTCTTTTCTCGGTTCCGGATGGGCCGCTGACCGGCGCCGAGGTCTTGATAGAAGCTCGACTAACGGCATCACCGCAGACATTTCCGAACTTCGACGGTATCCACATTCACATATCCGACAACGGCGATCTCACCATACCCATCGACAAATACATCTATGCCATAGAATTCAAGGGCGCCGGACTCGCGTTCGACGCGTATGTTGTGAGGGATGGAGATTTCGTCACAGAACTCCCTGCGTCAGGCTCTTTTCCTGACGAATCGTTTCTAATGGAAGGTGATGGAAGCAAGACCATCATCTCACCAGCCAGCGCGTCCAGAGCCATCTGCGTGGGTTCGTATATAACTAAATCGGAATGGATCGATTCAGAAAACAGGCTCAGGACAGATGAACTGGAGATTAACGAAATATCAGATTTCTCAAGCCGTGGACCGTTGCTGAACGAGGGGCAGAAACCCGACATAGCGGCTCCTGGCGAAAGGATCACGGCGGCTCTCTCTGCAGATGGCTGGAGCAGTTCCAGGTCGATATACCGGGATGGCGAGCATGTGTTATGGCGTGGGACGAGTATGGCGGCTCCTCACGCTACCGGGGCGGTGGCTCTTATATATGAGCAGAACCCGCGTTTGACAGCGACAACAGTGAAAAATATGCTCACCAGAACTGCCCAGGATCGCGGTGAGGCTGGCTGGGACGAAGCATGGGGATACGGCAAGCTGGATGTTCTGGCAGCGATGGGCATACCTTCAGCGCCCGGCGGTCTGGAGGTAGCGGCAGAGAACGGCGCGATAACTGTGACGTGGCTTCCCAACAAGGAGGCTGATATAGCAGGATATAAACTTGATGCTGGATACTTGATACAGGATACTGGATTCCAGCATAGAACGTTCGATATACAGCATCCGGAATCGACCCATCGGATAACGGATCTGCCTGATGATGTGCCAGTATCAATATCCATCAGCGCGTATAGCGACTCAGGCGAAGAAGGCCCGAAATCACAGGAGATCACCGTTATTTCCAGTTTGTCAGTTCAGGATGTCACCCCGCCGAAACCGCCTGAGAACCTGACTGCCATATCCATAGACACCGCACTGGAACTGACGTGGAATCGAAACAGTGAGCACGATCTGGCTGGCTATAAGGTCTACTACGGCACATCGTCCGGAAACTACGATGACAGTACCACAGTTGGCAGAGTGACGAAATACAGAATCGAGGGGCTTACTAATGATGTACGTCTTTACATAGCCGTATCGTCCATAGACACTTCAGGGAACGAAAGTGAGAGATCGGAAGAGGTCTCCGCCATTCCGCAGCTTTTCCCGCGACCAGAATTGCCTTACCAGAGCGGCTGGCCGATGACGGTTGAGAATGACCTATACTCCTCACCCACCCTCTACGATGTTAACGGCGATGGGCGGTTGGAGGTAGCTATCTCCGCCAGGGATGGAAATGTGTATCTTTTGCGTCATGACGGCAGTCATGTGGAGGGATGGCCTGTCTCTACCGGTCTAGTATCAGTTTCATCGCCTGCTCTGGGGGATGTTGATGGTGATGGCCGCATCGAGATAGTGGTGGGAGCGGGGGATTCAGTATTCATGTGGCGGGATGACGGCTCACCGGTGGACGGCTGGCCCATTAAGATGCACGGTAGCGTGCTTGCCTCGCCTGCTCTGGGAGATATAGACGGCGACGGCCGGATGGAAGTAGTCATAGGATCGCTGGACAACAGACTACACGTCTATAATGACAACGGTTCACACGTGCGTGGCTGGCCGGTGAAGCTGTACGGGCAAATTTATAGTTCGGCGGCCATCGCCGATATAGACGGCGACAATAGATTGGAAATAGTGATTGGTTCGAGAGTTGGAAATGTGTACGCTTTTGAGGGTGACGGCACAAGGACCGCTGGGTGGCCGGTCCATATCGAATCTGGGGTTAGCTCCTCTCCCGCCATCGGGGACATAGATGGCGATGGCAGCATGGAGGTAGTTGTAGGCGACGAGGGTGGTCAGGCATACGCGTGGCGCTATGACGGCAAACCTGTGGAAGGTTGGCCGGTGGACCTGCGGAAGAAAATCGTTGCCTCACCTGCTCTAGGAGATCTGGACGGCGACAAAGGCACTCTGGAGGTGGTTATCGGCGTCGAATCCGGTTTGGTGTATGCGCTGCATCCAAATGGCTCAAATATGAATGGCTGGCCCGTCGCGGTCTCGGGTACTATGACTTCTTCGCCTGCTCTGGGAGACATTGACAGTGATGGAAGTGTGGAGGTTATAGTTGCCACCAGCAACGGGCACCATTACGTCGGGTTGGTGTATGTATTCAGGAACACGGGCGGGGAACTTGCGCGGGAATGGCCTGTGCATTTTGATGGCAATGTAGAGTATTCATCGCCAGCGCTGGGTGATCTGGATGCTGATGGAGACATAGAGTTGGTGGTGGGATCATGCCGTCCCAACAGGGACGAGGAAGGAAAGGTGCATGTCTGGGATCTGGACGGTCGCTGGAAGGGTGCAGAAATCCCCTGGGCTGGATTCCGTCATGACCCGCACCATACCGGCACTGCTGGCAGCTTGCTGACTCAGGTAGAGCCGCCGTCGGAGCCGACTCAAGAGCCGCCGTCCAAATCATCCTTCCTTCCCAACTACCCTAACCCATTTGAAAAAGGAACATGGATACCGTATCGTCTGTCAAAAGACAGTTCTGTGAGGATCATGATCTACAATATTTCCGGGCAGTTGGTGAAGACCATGGACCTGGGACTCAGATTTGCCGGATATTATGACACTGAAGGCGAAGCCGCCTATTGGAACAGGCGCAATGAAAACGGCGAGCGTGTATCAGCCGGCGTCTATTTCTATCAGATTACCGCTGGTTACCTTCAAACACTGAGGAAGATGGCGATTGCCAGATAAGGAAATATCTTCGGCTCAACAGGAGCTTCGCCCTCCCATTCACTCGTTTCCCCAGAAAATGAAGAACTGAACAGCCCTGTGCCAATCGCCGTAAAGGTTGATTATCTCCTCTATTTCTGGTATTATTATGTCCGTCGGAGACTTTGAGCCACACCAGGAGATTGAAATGGAGCAAAGCGGCAAGAGAAAATGGATACGTCAGATCGCTCTGGTATGCTTTTTTGTAACCGGCGCAAGCGGACTGATCTATCAAGTTACATGGAACAGATTGCTAGGGTTCGTTTTTGGCAACACAGTTTTTGCGGCATCCACCGTATTAACGTCGTTCATGGCGGGGCTGGCTCTGGGGAGCTATCTGGCGAGCCGGTATGCTGATCGCATCAGCAGATCGCTGAAAGCTTATGCCATTATCGGGATAGGCATTGGCGTTTACTGCCTTTTCATTCCGCTTCTGATAAAATTGACAGCCGGCATCTACCTGCCGTTGCAGAGGTCGCTCCAATTATCCCTCTATCCTGCAAGTTTGGTTCGCTTTGTCCTGTGCTTTGTCATACTTCTGATCCCCTCCACGCTCATGGGAGCTACGACGCCCTTTTTCAGCAAGTTCTACGTCGAGCAAAACGAACGGTTCGGTCACGGCGTCGGGCGCATATATTCCATCAATACCTTTGGCGCGTTTGTCGGAGTGATAGCCGCCGGTTTTTTCATGATGGAGCGTTTGGGCGTATATGGCACGATCTACGCGGGCGTCATCGGAAATATCGGCGTGGGGATCGCATGTCTGTTGATGGATCGCTCCATTTCCTCCCCAAAAAAAAGAGAGCAAACACATAAATCGCCAGCCGCCAGTCCGTCAGGGAGACAACGGATAACGCTTACGATACTGATGGTAGGTTTCGGCGTTTCAGGCTTCGCCGCATTAACCTACGAGGTGGCGTGGATTCGGATACTGCTCATGATCATCGGCAGTTCCGTATATGCGTTCAGCATCATGCTGGCGACCTTTTTACTGGGGCTGGCTCTGGGCAGTTTTCTCTTCAGCATAATAGCGAAGCGAAAAACCGTGAATTTGCTTTGGTTCGGCGCTGTGGAATTAATGATAGGGCTTATAGCAATTCTCACCCTCCCCGTGTTCGGCAATATGCCGTTTTATTTCGTGAGCCTGTTTGAACGTTTCGGGCATAACTACGTCGCTCTGGAATTGGCAAAATTCCTGCTGTGTTCGCTGGCGATGATCGTGCCGACGATCCTTCTGGGGTCGCTTTTTCCTATGGTGACGCAGATATGCACGCGAAGCCACAGCGAGTTGGGTCGCAAAGTTGGGACAGTCTATTCCGTCAACACCCTGGGCAATATCGGCGGCTCGTTTGCGGCTGGATTCATTCTCATCCCGCATCTGGGAATGTATAATACCATCATATTAGCGGCGATCCTCAACGTGACTGTTGGCTGTGTCATATTGTTTGTCAAACGCGAAGTTGTGATCCCCGCCGCATCTGCTGTTCTGGCGATTGTTCTCATAGTCGCGATCCCCTCCTGGGACAAAAAAGTCATCAGCAGTGGCGCATCGGTGTACGCGGCGCGATACGCGGAAGATAAGGGCAAAGAAAGAAGGTTGAGCATCTTAGGAGCGGACGAGGAACTGCTCTATTACAAGGAGGGTGTGGAGGCAACCGTAACGGTGCGGAAAAGACAGCGAACAGGGACGGTAGTTCTGGCGATCAGCGGGAAGGTGGATGCTTCCAACAGCGGGGATATGTACACCCAGTTGATGGTGGGGCATATTCCTCTTCTGTTAAGTCGGGATCCTGAAAAAGCTCTGGTAATCGGTCTGGGGAGCGGAGTTACTCTGGGCGTAACCGCGCTATATCCGCTGAAACAGATAGACTGCGTAGAACTGATCCCAGCCGTAGTAGAGGCGTCAGAGTTTTTCAAAAAGGACAATCGGAACGTTCTGAACGACCGGCGGGTCAATATGATAATAAACGACGCTAGAGACCATCTTGACGTCACTTTGCAGGAATACGATGTCATCCTTTCACAGCCATCGAACCTGTGGCTTGCGGGGATGGCGAACCTGTTTTCTCTCGAATTCTACGAATCATGCAGGAAAAGACTCGCCCCCGATGGAATCCTTTGCCAGTGGGTGCAGACCTACTACCTGTCGCAGGACGATCTAAAGATCGCCGTCAACACTTTCAAGACCGTTTTTCCGCATACGAGCGTATGGTACACCGTTCTGGGCGATATTATGATGATCGGAAGCATGGATAAAATCACCATAGATTACCGCCAGCTTGCAGAAAAATACAACATTCAAGCAGTCAGAGAAGACCTACAGCGATTAAGCATCAGAGAGCCGCTGGCTCTGTTGAGTTGTTATCTGCTGAATGAGAACGGCGTGGATCGGCTTGTAGCAGGCTCCCGCGTCAACACTGACGTGCGCCCCATTCTGGAATTTTCAGCCCCCAGAAGTCTGTATCAGGAGACAGCCAAGCCGAACCATGAAATGCTGTTGAGCTTCAGAACCAGAAAATTTCCAGAGATGAAGAATTTTGACGAAAAGCGCGTGACCAGCCGCGCGTCGTTCTGGTATCATCTCGGCGCAACGTATGATTTCAGGGGTTTTCCAGAGGAAGCTCGGCGCAATTATGAAAAGGCTATATCAACAGATACGGGCTTCGCGCCGGCTTACGTGGGATTGGGCGTCAATCTCTACAAAGCCGGGGAAATCTCAGACGCTATAGAAAAGCTGGAAAAAGCCATTGCGCTTGACCCGTTAGAACCAGATTCCCGCTACAATCTGGCGCAGATATTTGATGATCAGGGGATGAAAGATGAAGCTGTATCCAATTACAGAACTGCTATAAACCTGAGTCCCCGACCGGCGAAATACCAGCAAAAACTCGGCGATCTGCTGATGGAATATGGAGACTACTCAGCCGCTATCCGGAAATACGAAGCGGCGCTGAAAGGCGGGGCTGACAAGGCTCAGATACTTCGCAAAATCGCTGAAGCAGAGAGCCAAAAAGCAGGAAAGCCAGAAAAAGATTGAGCGCACAGGGATATGATTCTGATGCGCAGTTTGCATTTTTACATGTCGCATCTAACTTGACTTTGTCACATTCTTCTGTAGAAAGGAGTACTATGTATGGATGCAACAACTGAATACCGTTACAATCGTCTAACATGGGAAGAGATGAACGAAGCCATTGAAATGCAGAAGGTAGTTATCCTGCCAACAGGCTCCACTGAACAACACAGCCGCCATCTGCCGCTTGAGGTTGACGCTTTTTTGGCTGAATCTGTCTGTTTGGAGGTGGGCAGGCGGGCGTCAGATCGGGTATTGATCCTGCCAACTATTTCCTATGGACTGAACATGCACCACATTGATTTTCCGGGCACGATTCATATCGAGCCTGAAGTCTTTATCGCTTTCTGTCTCAATATCACGAAAAGCGTGGCATATCACGGCTTCAAGAAAATACTGATCGTGAATGGTCATGGCTCAAACAGTCCGCTCGTTGATCTGGTCGCCCGGAAGACTGTTTTGGCGACTGAGTCCCTCTGCGCCGCTGTGAACTATCTTTCTCTGGCTATTGACGCCTTCAACAAGGTTAAGGATACAGAAGTGTTGGCGCACGCCGATGAGATTGAGACATCTCTCTATCTGCACCTCGCGCCGGAGCGCGCGCGAATGGACAAAGCCTGCGCGGGCAGTGACGTGATCGGCAAATATATGAGTTCCGACAGCACATCAAATTATCCCGTCCGCTTTAGCGATTTCTGGGGACGCTGGACGAAATCAGGCGTTCACGGCGATCCCACCACTGCGACAGCGGAAAAAGGTAAGGTCGTTTTTGAGGCGGCGGTGTCAAGCCTGATTGAGATAGTGGACGAATGGCAAAATTGGCGCATTGCCGAAAGATCAGATCAACATACCCAGCCAACCCAATCCCAAATCCGCTGGTGATTATATCCAGTTGGAGTACATGATCTACATAAATTCCTGCTACATTTCCTCTGATTTTGTGTCTATGTTACAGGAGGGGATGTTCTATGGCAACCGATACGGAATTAGTTAAGCGAGTCCAGAACGGCGAGAGCGAGGCATACGCGGAACTATTCCGAAAATACTATCAGCATATTTACGCGATATGTATTTCCCTGATCAAAAACCCACAGGACGCTGAGGAGCTTGCTCAGGAGATGTTTGTGCTCGCGTATCTGAAGGTTGACCAACTACGCGACCCTGCCAGTTTTTTCCCGTGGCTCAAGAGAATGGCGCGCAATCGGAGCAGGAATTTCATACAACGGCGGAAAGCTAACGTAATTCCGCTATCTCTTGTGGAAATGAAGCGGAATTCCGTCAATCCCGATGAGGAAATTCTCAGACAGGAGTTGATACAAGCCATTATGGAGGCAATCGAAGCCTTACCCGCTGATGACAGGCAAGTGGTGAGGGCGCGCATTGATGGTCTGAGCCACGCCGAGATCAGCAGGCGTTTTGGTATATCCCGTCGGGCTTCCTTGAGTCGGCTTTACCGCGCTCGGAAGAAACTTGCTAGCCATCTGAAGGGATTATATAGTATTTTTGGTCTGGCAGGGATACTTCGCCTCAAAAAAATCATGTCAGGAGGGATTGTGGTTATGAAGATAGGAACAGGCGCGAAAGTGACTATCGGTGTTATCAGTGTTCTGGCGGTGGGATTCATCGGGTTTCAGATTGCGACGCGGCAGCCTGAGCAGGAGATATCGCCACCTGATCAAGCAATACAGGAGGTATCCGCACAATCACTGAAAACGCCTAAAACCAGTCAACAAACACCAGATGAGAAAGAGATACAGACGCAGGTAGATAGTATAACTACATTGTCTGATTCTTCAGAAGAAAGTGTGACAGAGAAAGAGGCAGAGGACTTTCTTGCCATCCTTGACCAAATGGACAATCAGGAGAATTTTGAGAGTTCTGAGGAAACCGTTGATCCTGAAGAAGAGGCAGCTAAGGCGCATAGGGAGCGTGTAGAAAAGATTCGCCAGGTAGTTGGGGATGCAGCAAGGACACAGATTCCAGTTTTGGTTGAGCAATGGAAAGAAAATAAGGCAATAAGACACGAATTGGGTGCTCGTAGTAACCGTAGCAGAGCTGAAAACCAAGAACTCACTCGCCTCCAATTAGAACGTGGTCAAATTGAAGGTCAATTATCTTATCTGGCAGGCAATTATGGTGCTGTTTTTCGAGAGGAAGGGGCACAATATCCTGATGGATGGATAGGCAAATATCTCAAACAGGTAGGAATCGTCATTAGACCTGGAGCGCCAGTCTATCCGCCGGATCTTTAGGGGTATCACCTATTTTCATACTGTTGGCGAACCCACTTTTCTGACTTTTATATCGAACTCATGTTATAGCAACGTCTGGCACAGGTCGTGTGGATTGATAACATCCACACGACCTGTAGTTTCGGGATTTGCGTTAACGTCTTTCTGGACGGAGCGCTCGAAAGAAATTTGCTAACCATCTGAAGGGATTATACAGTATCTTCGGTCTGGTGGGGAAACTTTGCCCCAAAGCGATTATGTCAGGAGGGATTGTGGCTATGAAGATGGGAACAGGCGTAAAGGTGACTATCGGTGTTATCAGTGTTCTGGCGGTGGGGTTCATCGGGTTTCAGATTGCGACGCGGCAGCCTGATCAGGAGATATCGCCACCCGATCAAGCAATACAGGAGGTATCCGCACAATCACTGAAAACGCCTAAAACCAGTCAACAAACACCAGATGAGAAAGAGATACAGACGCAGGTAGATAGTATAACTACATTGTCTGATTCTTCAGAAGAAAGTGTGACAGAGAAAGAGGCAGAGGACTTTCTTGCCATCCTTGACCAAATGGACAATCAGGAGAATTTTGAGAGTTCTGAGGAAACCGTTGATCCTGAAGAAGAGGCAGCTAAGGCGCATAGGGAGCGTGTAGAAAAGATTCGCCAGGTAGTTGGGGATGCAGCAAGGACA
>Ga0255402_1082_pt1 | contig 9850 bp, 10 predicted proteins | sample ANMaggSeSYBR01D4_FD_182125 | JGI IMG/M metagenome (GOLD analysis project Ga0255402, IMG submission 182125) | Sediment cell enrichment communities from methane seep in Santa Monica Basin, California, United Staets - ANME aggregate JGI... | ecosystem: Environmental > Aquatic > Marine > Cold seeps >...
GTGAAAGCGGAGGTTAGCAGGGACTATCTGACTGTAGCAGATAGAAAGTATAATGATAATGATGGTTCGTGGAGTTTGTACTTAGGGAATAACGAAGTTGTATTCGCTACTGCAATACCAGGAGATAGGATAAGAACCAGCGTCGCTTTCAATTATGTTGGTGAGTGGCACCACTTAGTTGGCACTTTCTCGTTATCGGAAGAGAAACAGAAAGTATATATTGATGGCGAATTTCAAGCTGAAGATACGATAACGACAGCTTTACAAAAACCAACATTTGAATTAAGTATAGGTAGAGGGCGACTACCAAGTCTTGAAAGTTATTTCGACGGTATCATTGACGAGGTGAAAATTTACAACAAAGCTTTAAGTGAAGATGAAGTACAGCAAAACTATAAAGCAACATCTCAACCTGTTCTGGCTGTGGAAGCAGCGAATAAGCTTGCTATCACCTGGGGCAAAATCAAGACAAAGCATTAGCGCTCATGTAGGTTTCAAGGTAAAAAACCAGGAGTTGGAATATGGTTGCTGAACAAATCCTCACAGAGGTAACAAAGCGATTAGTTGAAGGTTTTCAGCCAGAGCAGATCATCCTATTTGGCTCACAGGCTCGCGGGACAGCAGATGATCATAGTGACGTTGATATTCTGGTTGTGTGTCCTATCAAGGGCAGTCGCCGTGCTTTAACCCTGAATATGTATAGAACCTTGAAAGGACTTGGCATAGCAAAAGATATTATTATACTTACAAAAGAAGAATTTGAGCGTAACCGCCGAATACCCGGGACAATAGCCAGACCCGCATGGTTAGAAGGAAAGGTACTCTATGAACGATATGATAGCAACGGAACGGATAACGTCTGCTCTCAAAGGGGATGAAGTTGATTATACTCCCTGCATACCCATATTTTGGCGGGGACAGCCTTTGAATGAAGCTTTCAAATGGAAGAATGAGGAAGAGCGGCTCAAATTCTATAAAGAACTGGGTGTTGACACTGTACTAAGCTTCGGGGTTTCGCATAGACAACCCCCGCTTAAATCATGGGTGGAGAACGTATCTGGAGAGAGATATTCCTTGCTGCATACTGTGATGGATACCCCAAAGGGCAAGCTGGAGGCGGTGATAAAAAAGACGGAGGACTATCAGGGCGAAAATATACCTTTCTTCTCGGACTGGGCGGTATCGCGTTATGTCAAGCCCTGGATCGAGAATATGGAGGACGTGGAGAAATTCGCGTCTATTTATCTACCCCCTGGTGATGCACAGATCGCCTCAGCCAGAACCAACATCGAGGAGCGGCGAAAAGTAGCGCGAAAATGGGGCATTCCCATTATGGGAACTGGCATTTTTGCCCTCAATGGCATGATACATCTTATGGGAGCGGAGCAGGCGGTGCTAATGTCAGTGGACAGCCCGGAGACTATTGACGCGCTGAATGAGGTGATATACTCGGTAAATAGGAAGAAGCTGGAAGTGATGGTTTCACTAGGCGTAAAAACGGTGATAAGGAATGGTTGGTACGATACCACCGATTTTTGGGCGCCGGATCAATTCAAAAGGTGGGTCGTGCCGCATCTAAAGGCGGACATAGAATTGATACATTCTGCCGGAGGTATCTTCATCTATCAGGCGTGCACTGGGATAAAACCGCTTCTTCCCATTCTCGCCGATTTGGATTTTGATTGCCTGTTAGAGCCTGAGCCTGTGCTAGGGCAGATGGATATGGCAGATCTCAAAGCCGCTCTTCCTGGCAAGAGCTTTTGGGGCGGCGTTAGCTCACCCATACACATTGGCGAGGGAACCCCTGAGACCGTCCGCCGTGCTGTCAAAAAGGCATTTAGCGCTTTCGGCAACAGGGGGTTTATTTTAAAGGCAGTACCGTCCATAAGAGCGCACTGGCCCTGGGAAAACGTTCTGGCAATGGTGGATGAATGGAAACAACTGAGAGCCATGTAACAGAGGAGGAATTACGATGGCCGGGTTTGATTTTTCTCGCATCGAAGATGTCGTATCAATTCCTCCAACAGCGCGCAAGCTGTTGGAAAAAGCTGAGAAAGAGATGACACTTTGTTTAAACGTCAGGGTAGATGACCAAACGACGATAATGACCGATGCTTACGTTGTCTATTACAACACTGTTCGCGGTCCTGCAAAAGGTGGGGTAAGGTTTGCCCCCAACGTCACTCTGGCTGAAACGCGTGATCTAGCTGAGAGGATGGTTTGGAAAACAGCGCTCGCAGGGATACCTTTTGGCGGCGGTAAATCTGGGGTGCGCATTGATGCCAGATCACTTACACCTTATGCCAAACGCGAGATTATCCGGGAGTTCGTCCATCTGATTAGGAACGAACTAACCAGTGGCAGTTACATCCCTGCACCTGACATGAGCACCGGACCGAAAGAGATGGCTGTTATCTACGGTGAGCTACATATCCCGGAATGTGTCACTGGCAAGCCGGTCGCAGTTGGCGGACTGCCAGGCAGGACAGAGGCAACCGGGCGCGGCGTGGCTACCAGCGCGTGCTATGCTGCAACACATATTCTTAAGAAAGACATAAGTGACTGCACAGTGGCAGTCCAGGGATTTGGCAACGTGGGAAGTTGGACGGCTGTGTTTCTTGCCCGGGCGAATACAAAAGTAGTCGCTGTAACGAACATCTGTGGCGGGGTTTACAATGAGAAAGGGCTGGACATCCCGAAGCTTGTCAAATACAATAGCGCAAACGACGCCCTATCAGGGTTCGCGCCAGAAGCTATTACCAACGAGGAACTGCTCGCGCTCGACGTTGACATCTTAATCCCTGCGGCAGTGGAGAATGTGTTTGACGAGCGCACAGCACTGAACGTCAGGGCTAGAGCAATCATAGAGGGCGCCAACGGACCCACTACTGCCGAAGCCGACAACGTGCTGGCGGAAAAGAATGTGCTGGTAATTCCTGACATTCTGGCGAACAGCGGCGGCGTGATAGCTTCCTACGTCGAATGGCGCAGCGCCAAATCCGGGAGCATAACATTGGCGAAGGAGGTTTACGATACTATTGACGAGAGAATCATCGTAGCGTTTGAAAGAATGATGCATTTTGCGCAGCAGAACAGCTTAACCTACCGAGATGCAGCGATGGCTCTGGCGGTTGAAGAAGTGGTTGAAGCTATGGAACAGCGAGGATGGGTCTAATAGTAATCAGTGATCAGTGATCAGTGACCAGTAATCAGTAATTGCCTACCCGTTACTGTCACTGATTACTCAGTTAGGGAGAATTAGATATGAAGATTGATTGTCATTTTCACCTCCCCAAAGGGGAGGGGTATCAGGAACAACACTCGAAAATCCTGGAAAATGCTCAAAACGTGGGTATTGACACGATTTGCGTGTCCATCATAAGAGCGCAAACTCCTGATGAGTTTCGGGAATGTAACAGAGTCTTGAGCGAGAGCGTAAAGGCGCATCCTGGCGCAATTCTGGGATATTCTTTCGTCAATCCCTGCTATTCTCGCGAGGCTGTGGAAGAACTTGAAAGGTGCATCCAGGACTATGGATTTATCGGCTTGAAACTGCTCAGTCACTGCCGATGTTCCGAGCCGATGGTATTTCCGTTGGTGGAAAAATCAATCGAGCTTGACATACCGATTCTGATTCACTGCGGACACTGCTCCCCGGATTTGCAGGGCACGCAGCGATACACTCTCACCGACCCGGAGGACGTGGCTTCTCTCGCCCAAAGATACCCGGAGGCGAAACTGCTTCAGGCGCACATCGGCGGCGGAGGCGACTGGGAATGGGGCATAAAAGCCATCAAGGATTGCGAAAACGTATGGCTGGACACCAGCGGAAGCGGAACGGAATCGGGCATGATTGAGATGGCGGTGAGCGAACTGGGCGCGAAACGGGTAGTTTTTGGAACGGATAACGCCCTATACGCCGGCGTCGGCAAGATGCAGGGCGCGGACATCTCAGAGGGAGATAGAGAAATGATCTTTGGCAATATGCAGAACCTTATGAGCAGTGAGGTGACGAAATGATTATTGAAACAAACGCTTACATCGGGCACTGGCCCCTTCGCCATCTGGAACATAATTCCGCTGACGGGCTTTTGGAACTGATGGATAAAAAGAAGATAGATAAGGCGATAGTATCTTCCACCCACAGCGTTTTTTACAGAAACTGTCATCAGGGGAATATCGAACTCGCTGAGGAAATCAAGGGGTTGAAAGACAGACTCATTCCCTTTGCTACGCTGAACCCCAGCTATCCGGGCTGGAAAAGCGACTTGAAACAGTGTGTTGAGGAACTGGGGATGAGAGGCTTGAGGCTGCATCCTTACTATCACGATTACGGGATGGCGGACGCCGAATGCAGGGAGTTGATAGACGTGGCGACTGAATACGGCTTGCCCATATCGGTAAGCATTGCTATGGAGGATCAGCGGCAGCGGCACTGGCTGATAAAACTGCCTCACGTGACCGACTCTAACGCTACTAACACTCAGATAATAAGCGCGATTAGAAATTCGCCGGATGCTACGTTTATCTTGCTCACTATGGGCTATTCGGGGTTCAGAGGGTACAATCATCAAATAATCCTTCAGGCGGTCGAGCCAAAAAAGGGGAAACTCTTTTTTACCACCACTAATCTTAACATCACGCCTAACGAAGAAGGCGCAAAGCAGATGCGGGAAATAGGAATAGAACGGATCGTCTTTGCCAGCCAGATACCGTTCAAGTATCCAGAGGCGAACTTCTTACGGATGGAAAGCCTCCCGCTGACCGAAGCGGAGAAAGAGCAGATTTACAGCGGAAATATCATGGAGCTGCTACGAAAATAAGAGAAAGCCGGATAACCAGAAAGCCAGAAAGCCGGATCGCGTAGAACGAGGCTGCCAGCCCGTTTGTGAATAGGTACGGCGACATGTTCTACGTCTCGTATTTTCATTATTATGGGTGAGCGAAGCTCATGAAAACTAATGGGTTCATAGGCAGGAATTCCAGTACAGAGAGGATGTAGCAAATGGCGAAATTGGCAATTAACGGCGGAACTAAAGCAGTTTCGGGTGGATTGACAGAGCGTTGGCCCATCTATGGCGACGCTGAAAAAAAGGCGCTGATCGAAGTTCTTGAAAACGAGAGGTGGTGCAGCGCGGGACAATCGGAAGGTAAAGTGGCGCAGTTTGAGAAAGAGTTTGCCGCCTTTATTGGAACGAAATACTGCACGGCAGTTCCTAACGGCACCGCCGCCATAGAGCTTGCTCTGCGGGCGTGCGAACTGGAAGCGGGCGACGAGGTGATCGTTCCCGCAGTCACCTTTATCGCATCAGCCTCGGCGGTGGTGATGGCTATGGGCGTTCCCGTATTCGTGGACGTTGATCCTGAAACCTATCAAATATCGCCCGATGCAGTCGAAGCTGCGATCACCGATAGAACGAAAGCTATAGAAGCGGTGCATTACGGCGGCTATCCAGCCGACATGGATCGCATCATGGAGATCGCCAAAAAACACGATCTTTATGTGATAGAGGACTGCGCTGAGGCTCATGGTTCGGAGTGGAGAGGGGAAAAAGTCGGCTCTATCGGCGATATAGGATGCTTCAGCTTCCAGATGGGCAAGCCTTTGACATGCGGCGAAGGCGGCGGAATCACTTACAGCGATGATGATCTGGCTGTCAACTGCTACGCGTATGGCCGTTTTGGCAGAAGAGCCGGCGGAGAAATATACCAGCATTACGTACCGGCGGGGAATTTCCGGCTGTCTGAGTTTCTGGGGGCGATTTTGTCGGTTCAACTGACACGGCTTGAGGAACAGACGGAAAAGAGATACGAAAACGGCGAGTATTTCGCTGAAGAACTGGAAAAGATCGATGGAATATCCGCGCTGAAGAGAGACCCGCGAATAACCAAGCGAGGATATTACTTCTATCTCCTGCGGTATGACGCCTCTAAATGGAACGGCGTCCATCGAGACAAGTTCAGGCAAGCTCTGAACGCGGAAGGCGTTTCATGCGGCACAGCGCATAATCAACCACTGTATAAAAATCCCGCTTTCCGGGACATAAAAAAGAGCCTGCTTTATGGAAAAGACATGGATTACTCCAAAGTAGTCTGTCCAGAAGCAGACCGAATCTATGACACGGAAGTAATCGCCATGGGCAAGAATTTCCTCATGGAAAGAGAGAATATAGACAAGATACTAGGAGCAATCCATAAGCTCCGGGAAAACGCCGATGAGTTGAGTTAAATGAATTCGACGTAAAAAAAGGCGTCTTCGTTATTCTGATGTTTTTGGAGCGTTGGAGCTTGCTCCAGCGCTCCAAAATAACCACGTTCTGAGTTCACGGAGTAAGGAACAATAGATGTTACGAATCCACTTTATCAACGTGGGGCATGGCGACTGCTGCCTGATCGAGTTTCTGCACACGGGCAGGAACTACATGCTTGACATCAATATGACCGCTGGAATGGCAAGAGGGCGTGACCATGAAATCCCGGAGGACTTTTCCTTTTCGCGGAGTGATGTTCCGGGTCTAATAGACGCCTACAACACGGGTTTTAAGACGACGAAGAAGAAAATACAACTTCAGGATCCATTGAAGCACTTGATTCCGCGCCAAAATGCCATTGAATATCTGAGGGAACGGAATATCCAATCCATATTTCGATTTGTCTCGACACATCCTCACATGGACCACCTGAGAGGACTGACTAGACTTATAGAAGCGGTTCGGATTGCCACCTTTTGGGTACTTCCGAATAATTTTATCCCAGCTAACTACGATGCTTTTTCGGACTCTGACAAGAAAGACTGGAAACTGTATGCCGCCGTTCGCGATTGTAAACAGGGGCAATTCGAGGGTGTGCGAATCGAATCTCCCGCGGAAGGAACGGCACTCCCTTTGCTGGACGAGGATGGGATCAGAGTCCTGGCTCCAAATGACGATTTGCTGAGAAGGGCAGCGGCAGGAGGTGATGAGAATGGAATGAGCTATGTTTTGCTTATTGAGCACGGGAAATGCAGGATTGTGCTTGGAGCCGATGCACTAAATCCAACATGGAACTACCTTGTTGATAGATATGACGATGCATTAAGGAACGTCACCATCCTGAAAACCCCTCACCATGGTCTGGTTTCTGGCTATCACGCGGCAGCCATGGACCTGATGTCGCCGCGCTATGCGGTTGTAACTGCAGGCCAAAAACAGTATGCGAAGGTATCCAGAGAATATACGACATCCTGCGACGTCGTATTCTCCACAGCATGGCAGGGAAATGTAGTGTTTGAGTGTCACTCCAATGGTGATGTCGAATGGGAGACTCAGTATGGCCATGAGCTAAGGTACTGGGGCAATCCATAAGTTCCTGGAAAATGTTAATGAGTTGAGGCAAGTATGAACAAACAATGGAGGGAATTGAAATGAGGAATATAGCCACGACAATCGTATTACTCTTTATTTTCCTGTCTGCGATCTGTTCGGCGCATGCTTACGTTTATTACGTGGAAGCTGAGAACTACGACCCGGAGAGTGAGATAAATGTCGCTGGATGTATATGGACGCTAGTGGAAAACGAAGACGTATCCAATGAAAATTACATGAAATATCAAGGTCCCCACGTTGGAGCCAACACCAGCCTGCTTTATACTTTCCCTGACATAGATAATCCAGCGCAGTGCAAAGTATGGTTCCAGTGCCTCATGCCAGATGGCGGGGCTAATTCCTATTTCGTGTACGTCAGTACCGATGGCGGCGGGAAATGGGGACCTCAGCAAACTGTGTCTTCCGCGGAAAGCCCTGAGTGGAAATGGGTAGATTTTGCGTCAACTACCCCATTTGAGAAGGGCGAGGGCAATGTGCTGAGAGTCTCCGAGCGTGAGGACGCCAATTTAGACCTCATCTGCATACGGAATGATGGCGCGCCGCCGTCAGCGGCGGAGTATGTAGTATGGCTAGAGGAATGGGAAGCGAAAAAGCTCGCTGTTGAGCCAAGCCATAAGGTAGCCACCACCTGGGGCAGTATCAGATCTGCATATTGATTTTTGTTGACAGTGAGATAACAATGGTATAAGCTATAATTTGTAGTGTTAGTTAGTTTCTTTTAACCCAAAGATTGCAGGAGGATTGTAATATGAAACGCTTTTTAATTTTTCTTACGGTCGCGATATTCACGGCTTTTTTGGCTACAGTTTCAATGGCAGATATTATGGATGGCCTGGTGGGATACTGGGCGCTGGATGGCGACGCTGCCGACAGTTCCGGTAACGGCAACGACGGAATACTAGAAGGTAGTCCGGGTTGGGGAAGCGGCTCACCTGGATTCGGTCAGGCGCTCTCGCTTGACGGTCAGGATGACCATGTGCTCCTCGGAACATGTCCTGCGTTGAGCGGTCCTACTGATTTCTCGCTGTCGATCCGTGTCAAAACTACTTCGGTCGGCGGACATGTAATTATGCAGCAGAGAAACGGTGGATACAACGGAGAGTATATCTTAAACATGGGTAGCTCTCACAATACCCCGATGAATCCAGGGCAAGTATATTTCATGGTTTATAACGGAGGTTTTCAATGGGAGATATGGTCCTCCAAAATCGTCAATGATGGAGACTGGCATCACATAGCCGTTGTGCGGGAGGGCGAAACAGGCACCATCTACATTGATGGAGAGGCGGACGGTACAGCTACAGGCGATATCAAAGACCTGGATAACGCTATTAGCGCGGCTATAGGGGCAGATATACGGGATAATGGCAAGTATTTTGAAGGCGAAATAGACGATGTGCTGATCTATAACCGTGTCCTGACTGAAAATGAGATACAACAACTGGCAACTAGCGGTTTGAGCGCCGCTGTAGATCCTGCTGCTGTAGATCCTGCTGCCAAATTGACGACGACCTGGGCTAATATCAAAAACAAATAAAGAATTCCTAACCCCCGTTGTTCCTGGTCTCGAACTAAAGCGTTTGTAGTAAGGCGATTCATCGCCGTTTGTGGCAAGCGATATTGGACGTCCAATGTCGCTTGCATTACTACAAATCGTTATTGTAGTGTTACTATAGTTTCGCACTTTTTGCTCAGACCCGATTTCTGTCCGATCTTGCAAACCCGCATGAAATAAGCGTTTACAAAAAACTGCGAAACTATAGGTGTTAGTTAGTTTCGTTTAACTCAAAGATTGCAGGAGGATTGTAATATGAAACGCTTTTTAATTTTTCTTACGTTCGCGATATTCACGGCTTTTTTGGCTACAGTTTCAATGGCAGATATTATGGATGGCCTGGTGGGATACTGGGCGCTGGATGGCGACGCTGCCGACAGTTCCGGTAACGGCAACGACGGAATACTAGAAGGTAGTCCGGGTTGGGGAAGCGGCTCACCTGGATTCGGTCAGGCGCTCTCGCTTGACGGTCAGGATGACCATGTGCTCCTCGGAACATGTCCTGCGTTGAGCGGTCCTACTGATTTCTCGCTGTCGATCCGTGTCAAAACTACTTCGGTCGGCGGACATGTAATTATGCAGCAGAGAAACGGTGGATACAACGGAGAGTATATCTTAAACATGGGTAGCTCTCACAATACCCCGATGAATCCAGGGCAAGTATATTTCATGGTTTATAACGGAGGTTTTCAATGGGAGATATGGTCCTCCAAAATCGTCAATGATGGAGACTGGCATCACATAGCCGTTGTGCGGGAGGGCGAAACAGGCACCATCTACATTGATGGAGAGGCGGACGGTACAGCTACAGGCGATATCAAAGACCTGGATAACGCTATTAGCGCGGCTATAGGGGCAGATATACGGGATAATGGCAAGTATTTTGAAGGCGAAATAGACGATGTGCTGATCTATAACCGTGTCCTGACTG
>Ga0255402_1145_pt1 | contig 9849 bp, 11 predicted proteins | sample ANMaggSeSYBR01D4_FD_182125 | JGI IMG/M metagenome (GOLD analysis project Ga0255402, IMG submission 182125) | Sediment cell enrichment communities from methane seep in Santa Monica Basin, California, United Staets - ANME aggregate JGI... | ecosystem: Environmental > Aquatic > Marine > Cold seeps >...
CAGGATGCAGTGGCTTATACAGATGGACGATCTCCTCGTTGCTGCGGCTTACTCCCAGAGTGTACTGGATCAGATCGTTCGTTCCGATGCTGAAAAAATCGGCTTCTTTAGCTAGAATGTCAACGGTTAAAGCCGCCGATGGAACTTCGATCATTACCCCTATCTCTAATTCGGAATTGAACGGCGTTCCCTCGTTAGCGAGGTCACTCTTGGCTTGTTCCAATATTTTCTTTGCCAGGCGAAGCTCGTCAATGCTGGAGATCATCGGAAACATTATTTTCAAGTTACCGTAGGCGCTGGCTCGTAAAATCGCCCGAAGGTGCGGCATGAAAATGTCCTGGTGGCGCAGGCACAATCTTATTCCTCTCAGCCCCATGATGGAATCAACGTCGTCGGAGAATTCCAGATAAGAAGCGAACTTATCGCCGCCTAAATCCACAGTGCGAATGATAACGGGGTCTGGGGCGATTTTTTCGGCGGCGTCCCTATAGAATTTATACTGCGCATCTTCTGGCGGCATCGCCTTTTGTCTAATATAGAGGAACTCCGTTCTGTAAAGCCCTATCCCTTTGGCGCCGTGTTCCACAACCGAGGTAAGCTCTTCGGGGATCTCTACGTTGCCAGCCAATTCTACATAATAACCATCACGGGTTTCGGCGGGCAGGTCTTTGAAAACGCCCAGATTCTGCTCGAAATCCAGAAACATCTTCTGAGCTATTTCATATTCCTTAATGTTCTCTTCATCCGGATTGATTATTACTTTTCCGTAGTTTCCGTCAATGATCACCAGATCGCCGGTTTCTACTTGCGACATCACATTGCCAAGCCCGATCACGGCAGGGATTTCCAGCGCGCGAGCCATAATAGCGGTATGAGACGTTCTGTTGCCCACGTCTGTGGCAAATCCCAGAACAAACTCCTTGTTCATAAGAGCGGTGTCTGAAGGCGACAGATCATGAGCAAAAACGATCACTTCTTCTGCAAGCGATGAGAGATCAATCCGTCCCTTGCCAAGCAGGTTGTGAATCACCCGCTTGACTATATCGCGAATATCAACAGCTCTCCCACTCATAAACTCATCATCCATCATTGAGAACTGCTCTACGATCTGATTGCCAACCTTCATCACCACAGACTCGGCATTGACTTTTGCTGCCCGTATCTCCCGGGGAATTTGATCCACGAACATGGGGTCTTCCAGGATCAGCGAATACGCCTGAAAAATTCTTGCGTGATCATCGGACATCTCCCGCCTGCTTTTTTCCTGTATTTCTTCCAGCTCACGCCTTGTTTTTTCAAGCGCAGACTGGTATCTATTGATCTCATTATCTACGACGGACTCATCCACAGCGTAACGCGACACATCCAGGTCTTCGTGGCTAAACACAAATGCCCGTCCGATGGCTACTCCGGCTGACGCTACTATACCCTCTAAGGTTTTAGATTTTAATTCCGCCATTTTGTGATCACCAACTCATTCCTCGTCAAACTTCCTCCGAACCACCAGGTCTTCGATACCATCGAGAGCCGCTTCTGCATCGTCCCCCACAGCCTCAACAATGATCTCAGAGTCTTTGTTAGCGAACAGCCCAATCACACTGAGTATGCTGCCCCCGTCGGCTTTTACCCCATCTTTGTGTATGAAAATCTGGGAGTGGTATTTACTGGTTTCTGCAACCAGGAGCGACGCGGAACGTAAATGCAAACCGAGTTTATTTTGTATCTTCAAAGTTCTCTGCGGCATAGTTTTTCTCTTCTTGCCTATGGCTTTGCGGATCCGCTAATGACACATTCAACCTTATCCAGCAGTCCGCAGGCGTCCCGGATGCCTTCCCTGCCGCCTTTGCACGCCAGCGATACGAGTTCTCTCAAGTCCGTCCGTTTTCTATATGTAAGCACCTTCAACACCATAGGGAGGTTGACGCCGGTAACAACAGCGACGTTTTTCGCAATACACACACATTCATTAGTAAAACTACTGCCAAAGATGTCCGCCAAAACTATCACATCATCAATTGCCGCCATCTTCAAAACAGCATCTAACTTGTTTTTCAAGTCGCCTGCCCATTCGCCAACCCTCATACTAACCGCTTCGAGATGTTCTTGTTTTCCCAGACTTTTTTCGGCTGTTGCTATGATCTCGGATGCAAGATTGCCGTGAGCGGCAACAATAACACCAATCATGATTTGTTCCTCTGGTAATTTTTGGTTGTGGATTCTTGATTTGAGGAATCGCATTGCAGATCAGAAACCAATGGTAGGTTCAAATAGGCGAAGCCTAATGACTGGCAATTGGCGACTTTACCTAGTCATCCAGTTCACTACAGACGAGTTCCTGCCCGGTCGTTTCCCCGCTCATGTGTCGAAGAACGGCGTTATCGAACTCTTTGGCTCCATGACGTCCCATTTTTTTCGCTCGCATATTCATGGCGGCTACTTCCACAGTGATGGACGTATTTCTTCCAGGCTGGACGGGGATCGTTACGTGCGGCAGTCTCTCATCCAGTATGGAATACCGTTCTTCATCAAGACCTGAACGATTGTAGTTTTTGTTCTCGTCCCAGTGTTCAAGACTGACAACCATATCCACCGACTTTTTCACCCGCACAGCCATTATCCCAAACAACGTAGCTACATCTATGATTCCCACCCCGCGCACTTCCATGTAGTGTCCGAAGGAATACACGCTCGTTCCCAATACTCTGTGCCCTGTGACGCGCTTTAGGAGAACTGCGTCATCGGCGATCAGTCGGTGTCCCCTGCGGATTAATTCCAGCGCACATTCGCTCTTGCCGATCCCGCTTTCGCCCAATATCAGCACACCGATGCCAAACGCCTCAATAAAATCTCCGTGAACGACCATGGATGGACCGAATTCGTCTTCCAGACGTGGAACCAGCCGTCCCACAAAGGCAGGCGTGGACAAATGCGATTTGAAAAGCGGGGTACTGAAATTATCACATTCTTCCACTAATTCTTGTGGCGCTTCAAGCCCTCTGGTTACTACGAAGCAGGGAATACCGTATGCGAGCATTTTTCGGAAAATCCCTCTTTGTTCGTCAGAACTGAGGGTTTTCACATATTCTATTTCCCCCGCTCCCATCACCTGAATTCGATCATTGGCAAAGTGCTCGTAATAACCGCACAGAGATAATCCGGGTCTATTTACCTCCGCTATTGCGATGATTTTCTTATCCAGTCCGCCCGCTCCCGCAATAAGCTTCAGCCCTAGATCATACTCCATTTGTTTGAGCAGTTGACGTAGCGTAATATGTTCTGACATGCAAGCCCCCCACTACGATTACACTTCAGCTTCCAACATTTTCAGAATTGCAGCTTTGTTTTCGGCGTCCATCAGAGAACTGCGGAAATCCCTGTTTTTGAGAAGACGCGAGATACGAGCCAGAGCCATGAGATGCGGACCTGCGGAATCCTTCGGCGCGACGAGAAGGAAAAACAGATGCACCGGCTGATTATCCATGGATTCAAAATCTATTCCGCGTTCAGACCTGCCAAAAGCGGCGATTAAGCTGTCAACAACATCGGATTTGCCGTGCGGCACGGCGATACCTTCGCCAATACCAGTAGAACCCAGTTCTTCCCGCTCCAGAACAACCTCAGCCACAGCTTGTTCATCGGTGATGGCTCCGGCTTTCTTGAGCAGCGCCACCAATTCCTTTACGGCATCCGTTTTCGTGGTGCTTTTCATATCTGGCTCTATTGCACCTGGAATAAGAAAGTCCATAAGTTTCATAATCTTTGCCCCTACTCAAAATCCGGCTCAATCCAGCCGTAATTGCCGTCTTTCCGTTTGTAAACAACGTTTACCTGATTCGTCTCGCGATTAAAGAACATGAGGAAATCATCCTCTGACAGCGCAAGCTGTGTCACTGCCTCCTGGGGAGCGAGTAGTTTGGACGCAAATTTGTCAACACTGATTATCCGCGGCTCCGCTTCCGAGTCTTCCTCCACCGTGAATATCGCTTCCTTATGGTGGTGCTTCCGGTCGTTGAGCTTCTCCTTATGTCGTTTTATTTGCCTATCTATTTTTTCCATCACTCCGTCAATGGAAGCGTACATGTCTTCGCTTTCTTCCTGAGCATGAAAAGTCGCTCGCTTGGCGTTCAGCGTGATTTCGGCTATCCGTCGGTGCTTCTCTGCCGACAACGTCATGTGCCCTTCGATCACGCGATCGAAGTGGGTTTCGATTTTGTGTATTTTCTCTTCTGCGTATGACCGCATATCGTCACTTAGTTTTATATGACGTCCATTTATAATTACCTTCACTTTAGCACTCCTCCAATTTACGACAATAAAAGGTAAAACACGGGGAAGAAAAACGGCAAATACAGCCCTGCAACATCACCATTTCTTTCTCTTATTGGAAGCCGGGAGGTTAAGCTCTCCACGATACTTAACTATAGTCCTCCTCGCGATCTCAACCCCCTCTTGTTTCAAGCGTAGTTCAATACTCTTATCGCTCAAGGGGTTTTGCTTGTCTTCTCCATCAATTATATCTTTGATCATTTCCTTGACGCTTGTGGACGATTTCTTCTTACCGCTTACCGTCGCTATTCCGCTGGTGAAAAAGAATTTCAGCCTGAAAACCCCCCGGGGCGTCTGAACATATCGGTTCCCTGTCACTCTGCTGATAGTTGATTCGGAGAGATCGAGCCTGTCAGCGATCTCTTTCAACGTAAGCGGTTTGAGAAATGCCGCCCCCTTATCCAGAAAATCCCTCTGTACATCGAAAATGCTTTTGGTGACTCTGAGGGTAGTCCTACGCCGCCGATCCACAGTTTCCATAAGCCACGTTGCTGCCTGCAAGTTCTTCCGGATATAATCGCGCGTTTCATTTGGCAGTGAATTCCGGGATTTCAACACCTGCCGATAATACGGACTTAATTTGAGACTGGGACCTGAATCATTCATTAGTACTTTGTACTCGCCGTCAATCTCCTTCACCGTAACGTCAGGGATGATGTATTCAGGTTTCACCGAACTATATTGGCGTCCTGGGTTGGGTTCCAGAGAGGCAATAGCGTCAGCCGCCGCTCGTATCAAATTCAGTTCTACCTTCAGATTACTGGCAATTTGCGGAAGGCGATTTGCCTCCAGTCTCTGCAAAAGCCCTTTTTCCACGATTTCAGCCGCGATTGTATCACCAAGCCCCAATTGCTCAAGCTGTATCAATAGGCACTCGTTCAGGTCGCGCGCGCCAACGCCAGCAGGCTCAAACTTTTGGACTAATTGCAAAATCCGTTCTACGTCCGCGATCTCACACTCCAATTGCTCGGCGATCTCTTCGACGATGTCAGCCTCCGCATCGTCAGTGACTAAATAGCCTTCGTCGTTTATGTTCCCGATAATAGTCTCGCCGATGGCATAATCCTCGTCGGATATTTCAGACATTCTCAACTGCCAGAGCAGATGTTCCTCCAGGGATTCCCCTGCGCTGGCTAAAGTATCTCGGGGCATATCGTCCGAAGGCGCTTCCCACTCGTTCCTATTATTAGTGGCGGCGGAGTCCTCGAAATACTGTTCCCAGTCCACATCGCCGAAATCTTCATCCGTGACGTCCAATTCGGGAGAATCTGCTTCGGAAGACACCTCGTCGCTGGAATCAAAGTCCTCTTCAGTTGTTTCCCCCTCCGCCTCAGTGACTTCGTTTTCAACCTCATCTTCCGTGCCTGCATCTTCTGCTTCCTCATAGTCTTGTTCGAGAACGGGATTTTCCAGCATCTGCTGTGCGACGTATTGGCTCAGTTCCAGTCTTGGCATCTGCAGGATTTTGATAGCCTGCTGTAGCTTGGGTGTCATTACCAGTACTTGCTTTTGAGTCATTTCAAGTGATGGTCTTAAAAACATTGCACAACACCTCTTACAGCATAAATCTATCGCCGAAGTAAAGCTCTCTAGCCTGTTCGCTAGCCAGCAATTCCGCTGGCGTACCTGACACATTTATCTTGCCATCAGCTATCAGATACGCCCTGTCGGTTATTTCGAGAGTTTCTCTAACGCTGTGATCAGTAACCAACACACCCAATCCAAGCTCACGCAGTCGAACTATAATTTCCTGAATATCAATAACCGCAAGCGGGTCTATACCTGAAAATGGCTCATCCAACAGAAGAAATTTTGGCGATATAACCAACGATCTGGCGATCTCCGTTCTGCGCCTCTCGCCGCCGGAGAGCGAATAGGCTTTCTGTTTAGCCAGATGCGAGATACCAAATTCTTCCAGCAGTTGCTCCAGCCGGTCTTTTTGTTCTGCGGGAGAGAGAGCGAGCGTTTCCAGAATAGCAATCAGGTTTTCTTCAACCGTCAACTTGCGAAAGATGGATGTTTCCTGAGAGAGGTAGCTTATCCCCTTTCTCGCTCGTTTATACATGGGCAAAGCGGTAATATCTTCATCGTCAAGGTTGATCCTGCCCTCTTGAGGCTTTATCAACCCCACGACCATGTTGAAGGTCGTCGTTTTGCCCGCTCCGTTGGGTCCCAACAGCCCAACTACCTCGCCTCTGCTCACGTCCACGCTCACGTGATCTACCACGACGCGCTTTGAATACGATTTTACCAAATTATGAGTCGCTAATTTCATATTCTTTATTGAGATTGTTTTTCAACCTTTTCCGTTTTCTCTTCTGTTGATTCGTCTTCCTTTACCTCGATCATGACGCGTCCACGAACACCGACGCTTGCGCAGATATTCAGTTTATCCGCTTCTTTTTCGACGATATATTTCTTATCCCCGTCAGTTATCAGCCATCCAGCGTTTGCCTCATCCACTGAAACAGCGGCGTCATCAGCGAGCGAGATTTCGTTTTTCTCAAATGCCTGGCGCAAACTCTCTGAGACGACACTATTGTCCAGATCGCTTTGCGCTTCTATCCCGACGCTGAACAGCAAACCGCTGGCGTCCATGCGATCTTCTGTCCGAAAATACATGATGAAAGGCGCTTCCATCCTATTTCTGCCGTCGTCAACGATTGCCATCATATCCGCAGAGCCTCTGAACTCGATCCGATCTTCCTTTTCATAGAAAATGGAGTATTTGCACGTCGCCGTCATATCTTTTTCCTTCATTTTGACGTTTCCGACAGCTTCAGTTTTAATCAGTTCGTCGGTTTCGGGATCCCTGTACATGGTGATCTGATCTGCGCTCAGATAATCGCCGCCGCCGCGATCAATTTTGGCGTTACCTTTGAATACAGTTATGCCAGATTTCCCGTTAATAACCGCCTTCTTCGCTGAAACAGCATAAGCGGAAGTGTCGGCTTGTTCAGAATCCGCCGTGACAGTGAAACAGAGGATGCAGACGATCATTGCCGCCGCAAACAGCGCCCCTATGTTATAAAACAGATTACTTCTCACTTTCCTTTTCCTCCGCGTGAATTACACCTGTTACGCTTTTCAATATTGCAGTTTCCAGTTCAGGATCAGCCACCAATTCCTCACCGACAATAACGGATTTACTTTTGGTGATAGTGACTTCCACCCCCGGCAAAGTGTATATCTCTCCTGGCTTGTCGCGCCAGAAAACCTCTTCCGCGTTCAGACGCCAGCCATTAGAGGAGATTCCCTCCACGTTGCCCGTTATCTTGACGTTGTACGTTCTTTCGTTTACTTCGCCTCTATCGCCGCTAATGGTCATCGTTTCGCCGTCTTTATCGCCGAATATCACCAGTTCGACTTCTTCGATGGCGACTCGATCCGCTTCCAGAAAGGTTGCAGTGTCAGCGAGCAACTTCCACTTTACACGCCCCTCTCTTGACTGCATCAGCGAAAATTTACTGATCGTCTGCTCAACTTCCTCCGGCGGCTTCGACATCCTTTCGCCGGTATCACCTCCACAGCCGAAGAAGAGCAAAGCCGCACTCATAAGGACGAAAAACAGATTACACGCCGTTATTAACACTCTTTGTATTCTATAAACCATATTCTTTAACAAAATATCTGAACGATTTATTCTTCCGCTTCGCTGTTTCTATATCGGCGGTTCTCAGTATCTCTCGCATGAAATCCACTTCAGACCCGAATTTTTTTGGAGTCAGTTCTTGAAATCGCTCTTTGGTAACATCGTCTGTAGTATGTAAACGAGAAATCCCAAGTTCCTCGCATCTATCATCGTTCAACAAAGCAAGATACCAACTTTCAATCTCCTTACATACCACCAATATCTTGCTTTCATCAACATTTTTATATCTTTTCTTTATTGTCTCTTTCTGTGCCGACACGCATGGTTTATCCATGTCTGTTACAAAAATATAGTTGGCATTCCGGTTTCCGCTTCCAATGGTCTTAATATAACTGTTAATCTTATCTTTCCTTTCCTGCGCCCACTCTTCCACTTTTACGTAGTCATAACGTTCTTGAAACATAGGAACGACTATCTTCTCAAAAAACTCCCTGTCAGTACTGCCTTCTACGAAGATAAACAGTCGGCTGTACATCCGCATTACATCTCCAATAGACTATCTGCGTAAAGCTCCTCAATTCCTATCTCATTTTCTAGGAATATCTTTACCGTCTCCTTTTCAGCAGGTCTGGGGGTAATTGATGAAAATCCGTCCTTATCCCGCGAAATGAGCAAAAGGTTATCTAGGTTCGCATACTTCACTACCTCAGGGCTGTGCGTAGTGACGATAATCTGTTTGTTACTCGACGCATCCTCCATCATATGAACTGCTCTAGAGATAAGATGGGGATGAACACCCCTGTCAGGTTCCTCAATTATAGCCAATGATTCCTTGCCAAAATACAGTGCAACGGTCAAAGCGATCATATCTATCGTTCCATCAGAGATTAGATCGACAGGCAGATATTTCTCGGAATATCTTTCCCGCAATTTGAGGAGAAAGGACTTATCCATCCGCTGCTCTACTTGCAGATCTACCACAAAATCCAAAAGATAAGTTACCAGATTCAGGAGTTTCCTCTTTCCATCCTCGCTCTCCATGATGTTTTTAACCACTACCGCCAGATTGCTCCCATTTTCCTCTAACTCCGCCTTAACGCGTTTGGGGATAGAGTTCTTGACAATTCTAGACTCAAAATCGTATATTGGAATACCATTATCCATACTGTCCAACGGAATCTGAAGTATCTGAAGTATATCAGGAAAGGAAGCCTTGGCGAATCTGGAATCAAAATCGTATATTGGAATACCATTACCCATGTTGTTCAATGGAGTCTGGAGTATATAGGGAAAGGAAGCCTCAAGGAGAAGGAAAGCTCCATGAGGCAAATTTTCTGGCACGAAAAATGATGAGATAATACCATCTAGTCCTATTGCAGATTCACTATGTTTACCTAAAGTAACGCCTATTTTCCCATCAACATTGGAAAATATGATCTCTCCCGACCCGGTGATTTCCTTTCTCAATCCTGACATAGAGAATTTCTGCGTTAATCTGTCCTCGACAACTTTGAACCCCGATCCTGTATCCTCAAACTTTATAGCAAACTTATAAATTGTCTCATGTATTCTAATTGTGTTAATGCCAAATACATGGTCAAAAACAACTTCCAATGAAAGCTCCTCAGACGAGCCGACATTCAAATTCCTGAGATATTCAACGCCGCCCTGCAAAGATATTGCATTCTCCAGACCAGAGCTTTTTATATCCCTCAAAAACCTGAATATATCAACAAAATTAGACTTCCCGGAAGCGTTAGCGCCGATCAGTATATTAAGATCGCCAAGATTTACGCCCAATTTTTTGAAACTCTTAAAGTTTTTTGCTTCGATCCGCTTTATAGCCATGATTCACTCTTCTTTGGTCGTCCCGCTTTCACCCCGCGCGGTCCTATAAGTCTCGCGCTCAGAACAGGCGCGGCTCTGGTTCC